>Ga0210050_1001420_pt1 | contig 25954 bp, 20 predicted proteins | sample CryGey132114_all_FD_185463 | JGI IMG/M metagenome (GOLD analysis project Ga0210050, IMG submission 185463) | Groundwater microbial communities from aquifer - Crystal Geyser CG22_combo_CG10-13_8/21/14_all (SPAdes) (version 2) | ecosystem: Environmental > Aquatic > Deep subsurface > Groundwater ... | reverse complement strand
AATAAGCCGCATGCGCCTGATGCATAGAGCTGTTGAAAAATAACAACCATTGGAGGGTTTTGCGGCGGCTATCCCCGCTTGGCGGCAATAGCGGATGTTTGAACTTCTCCAGCAGATGAATCATTATCGCAGCGCTTTCTCTTAATACAACACCATCTTCAATTAGCACGGGAACTTGCCCCAAAGGATTAAGCTGCAAATGCTCGGCACTACGTTTTGTGCCTCTTTCAATCCTCACCAACTCAAATTCGGCGTTTACCGCGTTCAAAACCGCATGAACTGCCATTGAGCAAGTTAGCGGTGAATAATAAAGTTTATATTTTGACATTCCACATCTCCAAAGATTTCCTGCTTAGAAACTATATATCTTCATTTTAATCTGGATAAACTCTATCTTGCAATGTAATCTACGTTTATGGGCTATTCTGAACCGGTAAAAGATGCACTGATTAAACTTTGTGAGCAAGCTTTCTTGCATAGCATTGAGCATAATGCCGAATTGGAGGATATCCCAAAACGCGAGGAATTTGCCGATTTGCCAATACAAGCGAGCTTCATTTCCGTTGATTTTAAGGATAAATTCATTAGCTGCTATGGCACGATATGGAAGGAAAAGAAACTCCATCTTGATATCGTGAAAAATTCCCATACCGCCGTTAGAAATACAAAAATCTATCAGGATATGACTCCGGAGAAATTCCGGCGGTTGAAAATCAGCATATATCTTCTGTCCGAATTAACCGAATTATCATTTTCCGATGAAAAAGATATGATATCCCAGCTCAAACCGGGCGTTGACGGCGTGGTTTTTCAGTGGGGCAAAGTATATCGCACATATTTGCCGGTAGTTTGGGAAAATACGCCTAATCCGCAAGATTTTATTGCCGGACTAAAGCGCAAAGCCAATTTACCAAATGACATATGGGATAGCAGCGTCAAAGTTTGGACATATACCACCGAAAATCTCATCCGCCCGCCTTCACTTAATTAAAATTTAATCAATATGTTATAAAAATAGCCTATGGAACATGATATAATCTTACAAACACCTTTGCTAAGTAAAGAGTTCATCACTGATTTATACAAAGCTTCTTACATAGAAGTGCCGCATTTTAAGCAGGTTTTTGGCCCTAATAACCGAAGATGGCATGATTATATGGATGTGAAAAGCGCAGTGATGGAGCCTAAATTCCTCATCCCGATTGCCAAAAACTTCGCCGCTATGGCAGAAAATGTCGGCGCAAAGCAAGTTGCCACTATGGGATTTGGCGCAGCCGGAGTTGTCGGCGCAATCGTGCAGGAATCTAAAAAACTCGGCGGTGTTATCATGCGCGATGAAAAACGCGATTATGGCAATACTAACCCGATTCTCGCGCGCCATGTTGATGAAGAAATCTGCGTTGTTGATGATATATTAAACTCAGGCGGCAGCGTGATGAAAGCCATCACCTTGTTACGCACGGCTGGTGCGAAACCAATCGCGGTTTTCACCATCTTTGAATTCGATAAAGGCAGGGGACGCAAGGTCTTGGAGGAAGAGGGAATCAAATTGATAAGCCTCGCCAAATTAAAACGCCATAATCATAAGGATGATGTGCGGATTCCCACCCTCACAACCCCGCAGGAATAATTATTTTGCCATCGCAAGTTTTGGCTTTTTATCCGGAATCTTTGCTGCCTGCGCCTCGGGATTATATTTCAGCGCATTTTCTTCCATTCTGGCAAATGTCGGCTCTAGAGATGGCGGATTTTGCGGATCTCCCTTCCACATATCGCGCCCGAAATACGCACGTAAAGGAGAATTTGGGTTTCCTGCACTTGATTTTGCCGGAATGAAGATTGGAACTGGCTTTGTCAAAGGTGATCTCATAATAGCCTGATCTTCCATTGATACTTCTTCTGTAATTTTTCCTCTCATTATTTGCTTCTCCAGCCATTTTGATGCAGCACGATTCCATACCTCCACCATATTGGTGAGTCTAGCCCCCAATATCATCTCTTGCGCTTTATCAATAGAGGATACCAGAATTGGGCAAACATCTTTTGGGACGCCACATTCCTTCAGATGCTCCATTCTTGCTTCAATAGTTCGAGTAGTAAATTCTGACCCATGTATTGTTGCAGAATCACGGGAAACAAACCAAGGGTTCCAAGGCTTTTTACCGCCTTCAAATGCAATGTTGGCAGGGTTATCGCCCTTGATAAATCTTAGATAATAGTGAGCAGGCAGATATGGCGGCTTTTCTGCCGGAACGCCTTTTTCAACCTCTGCCGCACCTGGTTTTGCTTTTATGTAAAATGCACTAGGTTGAGTCTGGTCAAATATCTGAACATTGGCAATATTCAACTTGTCTTTAGCGCAAGCTGCCAAAGCGGTTTTTATGATTTTATACGGCCAACCGCGTTGATTTATTATATCCTCATCGCTTTCAGGCGGCTTTCCCTCCCCTTGCCATGGTTTGAATTCTTCCTGCGCACCAACCAGCACCACTTCCAAATCACTTTCTGCGCCGGATTTCTTTTTGTTATTCCGACTAAAACTCTTAACCCGTGCACGAATCATCTCAACCGTAGTACTGCCATCAACAACAATAAGCTCCGTTGAGCCGTTTACTTTATCGCGCAGAATAAAGCATAGATTTTCATTAATATCAGCCGCACCAATATCGATACTTTCCTTGCCATGTACAAAACCAGCCATCCCTGTAGGGACTAACCTAGCTTTAGGGATTTCCTCCCCTTGATTCGCAAGATTGGTTTCAAGAAGCTGCGATGACCAATCCCGCAATATCCCGCGCAATTTTGTTAATTGAGTCATATACACACCCATTTCTTCACAAATATCATTCAGAGTGAATATCGAATCCTTGTCTTTTACCCAGCGTCTTAAAGCTCCTGTCAGAATGTCATCTTGCGGTATTCCTCTCGCTGCCCACAAGCCTATCTGCTCTTCTATATTACCTGCATAATCCTCTGCTATAGCAATTAATGAACGAACAAATGGGATTATTTGCACTTGCCGCTTTTCTTCATCGGTAAATAAATCTTCCTCAAAGAGCCTAGCCTCACATATATCAATGTTGCTTAGCATAGTGCCATCACATGACTCCAGAACTATGTAAAAAGCCTTTTGCAAATAATCATAAGCTTCGAGTGGCAAGCCTTTACTTTGAAAAATACCAACAATATAATCCGAAACATTACGGATTTCCGCAATTCTAGTGGTTGTACCCAAAATCGTCTGCATTGCCAGCCCAACTTCCTTGATTCCGGCAGCATCGAAATCATCTGCACTAGCAGCCGTATTTATTCCATCTTTGAGCTGGTTTAATAGGGAGGCCTTATCTTCAGTCCTCATACTTCTGACAACATCAATGTTATCCTTATAGCCGTCCCATAGCTCCAACGCATCTTTGATTGCCGGATGACGTTCACAGTCTGATAATTCAGATATTTCAGTAATCCCAAAATCGTCCCGATTCGCAAAAGGTGAAGGCGCACGTTTTTGAAGTATATCAATCATTTGATCAAGGGTCATCTGCCCTGCCATTGATACACGACCATTAATCTTAAGCTCATCCAACCAAACAAAACCATCCATATATAACTCCGTAAATTTTAGAGCTTTATAAAGAAAAGTTATGGATTAATCAAGAAATATTTAGTAATATTAATAATGTGCGGTTATGCCATTAATTTTATGGCTTGCGCGCGTGCTTCGTCCGTCAATTCCGCACCGGAAAGCATTCTCGCCAACTCGTCGCGCCGCTCTTCAGCCTCAAGAATTCGGACATTCGTTAGATTCGCGCCACCCTTAGCTTCCTTCAAAACCCGCATATGCGTGGTTGCCTGCGCTGCAACTTGCGGCAAATGCGTTACGACAAAAACCTGCAACTCCTTACCAAGTTTAGCCAAACGCTCGCCGATTGAAGCTGCAACCGAACCACCGGTTCCCGTATCAATCTCATCAAAAATCACAGTAGGCGCGGTGGAAACATCCAGCAATACCACTTTTAATGCTAGCATAAAGCGAGAAATCTCACCGCCGGAAGCAATCTTCGAAAGTGCAGAAAGCGGCGTTCCGGGATTGGTTGAGGCCAAAAATTCCACCCTATCTATGCCCAAGGCCGACGGGGCTTGCACGCTGAATTCTACCTCAAATTTTGTACCTGCCATGGCGAGTGGCTTTAATTCCGCCACCAGCTTTTTCTCCAGCTCCTTGGCGGCTTTCTTGCGCTTTGCCGAAACATCATTGGCAATTTTCATATATTCCGCTTCGAGTTGCGCCACTTCCTGCACCAGCATTTTTATATCTTTTTCTTCGCTTTGCAGAGCGTTTAATTTCCCTTCAATCTCCGCCATATAATCTGCTAACTGGTCGGGATGGCAATCATATTTCCGCGCCAAACCACGAATAGCAAATAATCTTTCCTCAACCTGATTTATCTTTTCCGGATCATGCTCCATGCTATTTTGAATATCAGTCAGCCCGGAAAAAACCTCGGATATCTCAATTGAAGCGCGCTCAAGATTCTCGATTAGCTGGTGAAAATCTTCATTACCGCTACGCATCAGGGTTTTTTGCGCGTTCAAAATCGCAGTTTCAATGTTTTTATCACGGGTTAACTCTTCCTCAACATCACGCAATAATGCAGCGACTTTCTCGTAATCCATCATTTTGCGCCGCGTATCGGCAAGCTCCTCCTCCTCACCCGCTTGCGGATTTAGCTCCACCAACTCGTCCAGAACATGGCGCAAATAATCTTCCTCTTTTTTGACTTCCGCTATTTTTCGCTGTTTTTCTACCAGTTCACGCTTCGCCTCATTCCATTTCTGGAATGCTGCTTTTAATTCCTCAACTTCGCTCTCTAATTTTGCAAATCTATCAATGACTTCGCCCTGCATTTCCGGCTCAAAAAGCGTGGATTGCTCATGCTGAGTGTGGATTTCCACCAATTTCTCACCAATCTCTGCCAGCAATTTTAAGCTGATTTGCGCGTCATTCACAAATGCTTTTGATTTGCCATCAACGGTGATTTTACGGCGAATTAGCAACTCATCAGCTTCCAGATCATTTTCTTGCAGAATCCGCTTAACTTCCTCAGTCAACGCAAATTCTGCCGTAACTTCGGCAAAATCCTGCCCAAAACGAATGATAGATTTATCCAGCTTTTTGCCGATTATAAGCCCCAAAGAGGTGAGAATAATTGATTTCCCTGCGCCGGTTTCACCGGTCATCACGCTATAGCCGTCTGAAAAATCAAGATTCAGCTCATCTATCAGCACAACATTTTTGATATTTATTGATTGCAGCATTTATTGCCCACTCCAAGAATCACTATAAAACCTCAAAAAACCTCATACCAGCTTTCATCTTCACCTGATTCACCATGCTCTCGCATTTCACCGTTTATCAGCAAATCATAGCTATCCTGATACCATTCCGAGCCGGGATAATTATGCCCCAATACTGCCGCATATTTTTGCGCTTCCGGTACGATTCCAAGCGCTAGATAGCTTTCTGTTAGCCTATGCAAAGCTTCTTCCACCTGCGCCGTGGTTGGATATTCCTCCACCACTTTTTTGAAGCGGTTAATCGCCCCGATATATTGCCGTTTTTTCAGATAATAACGCCCTACTGCCATTTCCTTTCCTGCTAAATGGTCTTGCACCAAATCAAGTTTCAGCTTGGCATCGCGCGCATAATCACTTTCCGGAAATCTTATGATAACATCATTCAGCGCTTGTTTGGCAAGTAAGGTCATTTTCTGGTCACGCTCAACATTAGAAATCTGATTATAATATGATAACGCAATCAGATAATAAGCATAAGTTATGTTCTCATTGCCGGGGTTAAGCTTTACAAAACGCTCAAGAATTTTTATAGCATCGCCATATTCTTCATATTTATAATGTGCATAAGCTGCCTGAATCTGCGCTTTCACCGCCCATTTGGAATATGGATGCAAGCGCTCAACATCCAGAAATGTTAGTGCCGCCGCCTTATAATTCTTCTCTTCTAGGCTGGTTTGCGCCTCGTTATAAATCTCCTCTGCCGGACGCGCATCTTCAACCACAACCTCTTCATCTTCGGTTGAAGCACAGCCAATAAACATAAATAACAAAAATATTGTGAGCAAACGCATATATCCTGTATAAAGATGATTTTAGTATTTGAAAAGATTTTGTTATGAAAACTGAGATAAGCATTAAAAATAATCCCCCACTTGGCGCAGCTTTGCCCGATTCTCCGCATGCGGTTTCGGTCAGCCTGCCTGAATGGGCGGATGTGGTTGGCTATGAGGAGGGCGAGGCGAGGGTTTTAAACGCTATGCAGCTTGGCTATCCACGCTTTGTTTATCATCCCAAGGTCAAAGAGTTATTTGCTGCCTGCGAAAAAGAATTTAGCAAGGAAGGAGAGTTTGCAATTGCCCTGCCTTCAAAAAAAATCGCTAAACTCTGCGTTGATTATTGCAATTCTGGCAGAATTGAACAGTTTAAAACTGTTTTTGCAGTGATTTTACCCGAAGCTGCACGTGAAAAGGCAAAGCAATTCTGGCAACATAGCGGGTTTATAATTTCATCCCGTCAGGCAGAAAATATCTTGAAAAGTCAACAGCCGGCAACCAATAGTCAACAGCCACAAATCAAAAAACATCTGGCTAAACTCGCAAACGCTGATGCTGATGATGTTTATTTATATCCATCAGGAATGGCGGCAATTTTCGCAGCTTATCTGTTAGTGAATGGAATGACTCGTGAGGGAGCGCAAGCGACCGAGGGCAAGGCCATTGAGGCCGCTAAGGCTGCGCGCCGCTTGAGCGCAATAAAAACAATCCAGCTTGGGTTTCCCTATGTTGATACGCTCAAAATTCAACAGCGTTTCGGTGCGCATGAGTTTATTGGGTATGATGATTATGACAAGTTGCAGGAAATTGTTTCACGTGAAACAATTAGCGCAATTTTCACCGAATATCCTTTAAACCCGCTTCTGGATTTGGTTGATTTCGCAAAATTAAGAGAGTTTGTTGGCGAAACGCCGCTGATTATTGATGATACACTTTCCACATGGGAAAATTTCCGCGCTCTGGATTTTGCCGATATTGCCGTTACCTCACTCACTAAGTTCTATTCAGGAATCGGCGACGTGCTGGCGGGATGCTTGATATTAAACAAAACCTCGCCGCATTATGCAAAATTCAAGCAAATATTAGATACGGAATATGAGAATTTATTATATCAAGATGATGCTGAAGTTTTATATGAAAACGGACAGGGTTATGAAAAGAGAATTAAAATCATAAATAAAAATGCAAAAGATTTGGCCGAATTCTTAAACAACCAAATCCGGAATCCCAAAACTAAAATCCTAAATTTCGGCGGAATAATCTCCATTATTCTTGAGAATGAGGAGCAAGCCATAAAATTTTACGATAATCTTGAGGTCAATAAAGGCCCAAGCTTAGGCACGGAATATACTCTTGCCTGCCCCTATACATTACTTGCCCATTATCGCGAACTGGATTGGGCGGCAGCGCAAAATGTACCCGCGCATTTAATCCGCATTTCCGTGGGCTGCGAGGATATTGAGAAATTGAAACAAAAGTTTGCAAAAGATTTGGCTTCAATCTAAAAGATTGGCTAGTAATCTTATTGGACGAAATTGGACGAAATTATGGGACAAGCTGAGAAAAAACAGGAAATACCGCTATACAAACAATTCGGGCTTTCCGATGAGGAATACGGAAAAGTTCTGGAATTTATGGAACGCGAACCGAATATGACCGAACTCGGCATTTTCAGCGTTATGTGGAGCGAGCATTGCAGCTATAAATCCACACGCAAATGGCTCAAAACCTTGCCCACTAAGGGCGAATGTGTGATTTGCGGCCCCGGAGAAAATGCCGGAGTGGTGGATATTGGTGACGGGCAAGCAGCTATTTTCAAAATGGAATCGCATAATCACCCTTCATATATTGAGCCGTTTCAGGGTGCAGCAACCGGAGTTGGCGGGATTTTGCGCGATGTATTTACTATGGGCGCACGCCCGGTAGCAAATCTCAACGCGTTGCGCTTTGGCGAACCTTCACACCCGAAAACAAAATCATTAATTGCAGGCGTAGTAAGCGGAATCGGCCATTATGGCAATTGCGTAGGCGTGCCCACAGTTGGCGGCCAATGCGAATTTGATGAATCTTATAATGGAAATTGCTTGGTAAATGCGATGAGTGTCGGCATTGCCGACCAAGATAAGATATTTTACTCAAAAGCAGCCGGAATCGGCAATCCGGTGATCTATGTCGGCAGTAAAACCGGACGTGACGGAATCCATGGCGCAACCATGGCCAGCGCAGAATTCGGTAAGGATGCGGAAGAAAAACGCCCAACCGTGCAAGTTGGCGACCCATTCACCGAAAAATTGCTGATTGAAGCCTGCCTTGAGCTGATGCAAACCGATGCAATTGTGGCAATTCAGGATATGGGCGCTGCCGGATTAACCTCCTCCAGCGTGGAAATGTGCAGCAAAGGCGAAGTTGGGATTGAGCTTTGGATGGACAAAGTTCCGTGCCGCGAAGAAGGAATGACCGCTTATGAAATGATGCTCTCCGAATCGCAAGAGCGCATGTTGATTATCATCAAGCCGGAAAAAGAAAAAGAAGCTAAAGCAATTTTTGATAAATGGGATTTGGATTTCGCCGTAATCGGCAAATTAACCGATACAAGGCGCATGATTCTCAAAATGGGAAAAAATATTGAGGCAGATTTGCCAATCCCACCACTCGCCGATGAAGCACCGGAATATGACCGTCCATATAAGATTATACGCAATACCGATAGGTTAGAGGCTGATTTTTATCCCGCACCTGCCGATATTGAGCAAACCATTATGGACATTCTCCACTCACCGAATATGAGCAGCAAACGCTGGATATGGGAGCAATATGACCATATGGTTATGGGTGATACAATCCAGCTACCGGGCGGCGATGCAGCCGTTGTGCGCGTTCATGGTACAAATAAGGCATTGGCGATAACGGCAGATTGCACCCCGCGCTATTGTTATGGCGACCCGATTGAAGGCGGCAAACAAGCCGTGGCCGAAAGCTGGCGTAATCTTGTAGCTACCGGAGCAAAACCTTTAGCTATTACAAATTGCCTCAATTTCGGCAACCCAGAAAAACCCGAAATTATGGGACAAATTGTCGGCTGCTTGCAAGGCATGGGCGAAGCTTGCGAAATTCTGGATTTCCCTATCGTTTCCGGCAATGTTTCACTATATAATGAAACTATGGGCAGCGGCATCTTGCCAACCCCTGCAATTGGCGGCGTTGGGCTGATTGAAGATATCTCGCAAATGAAAACATTGGCATTTAAGAAAGAAGAAGAAAGCATTATCTTAGTTGGTGAAACCACCGGATTCCTAGGAAACTCGATATATAGCCGTCAGATTTGCGGCTGCACAAAAGATGCCCCGCCGCCGGTGAATCTTGAGGGCGAATTACTCGCAGGACAGCTTTTGATGGAAAGTAATGAGATTATCACCGCCAGCCATGATATTTCCGATGGCGGGATGATTATCGCAATTTGTGAAATGGCAATGGCAAGCGGTCTTGGCGCATATCTGGTGCTGCCAAAAACCGAAATCCCGCTACATGCATGGCTATTCGGCGAAGGACAAGGGAGATATATTGTCACCACCGACAAAGCCAAGCTCTTGATGAAAAAAGCCGAGCAATTAGGCGTGCCTGCGGTAGAAATCGGCAAAGTTTATGGCGAAAATATTATTATGGGTGATAATATTAATCTTTATGTTTCCGAGCTGCGCCGCGCCCATGAAAGCTGGCTGCCGGAATTTATGGAAGGATAGTAAGATAATATGCCGATAAGTCGTGAAGAACTTGAAAATACGCTGAAAACTGCATTTCCCAACGGAGAAATTACGGTAAATGACCTAGCCGGAGATAATGAGCATTGGTCAGTTATAATCAAAGATGCAGGATTTGCAGGGCTTCCCCGCGTTGCACAGCATAAAAAAGTGCAGGAAGCGGTGAAAAATCATGATATTCACGCTTTGCAGATAAAAACCGAGGCCTAGCCTGCCACACGCCCAGCACCAGAACGATTTTCTGCACGATGCGCCTCAACAAAGCTCCGCCTTCTTGCATAAAAATCTGCGATGTCGGGATTCTCTTTAAATGCTTCTAGCGCATCTTGAATTACTCCATCAACAGCTTGACTAACACGATCCATCAATTCCCGATTATGCGCAAAGATACCGCATACAAGGCTTGCAACCTCAACTCTCAAATCTGCCCTCAGCCGTCCTTCGTTAATTTCTGTGGAAAGCTTTTCTGCCAAATCCTCGCTAAAAAATCCACCAATCTGCACGCTCCCCTTTCTCCTAGCTGAAGGAGAATGCAACGCAATGAAAGATGAGCGCAGATTTGATAGCGCAATTCCTTCTGCCACAACTTCGAATGAATCAAATGCAGTAAAAATCGGGGCAGATTTAGAAGATTTAGAAGCTGCTGAACGATAACCACCAACTAAACTATGTCGTATGGAAACAGCACTATTTGTAGCCTCGGAGGTAGTTAGCATTTTTGCCACCAAAGCACATTCACGCGGCATCTTTCCCGGCTGCGGATATAAACTTAGCTCCTGCAACATATTCCCATACTCATCTTCAATATATGGCGTAAACTCAATATGCGCAGCAGCACCCATTTTATCATCAACTGTGATTTTAACTTGCAGCTCTGAATTCTCGCCTGAGCCAGCAAATCTTAAATTCGCAATATATTCCGGATAAGCCAGCCAGCCATCTCTTTGAATCAGCTCACAATGCGGAGAATCACTAGTTACATTCGGACTTTTAGTCATAATTAAGTACTCTAACAATAAATTGGCTAGGCTAGATATAGCAATTATTAACTTATGTCAATGATTATGGTGCTTGCAATACTCAAATATTGATGTATGCATAGAAAAAACAGGAGAATCACATGGACGAAAATCTAAAAAAGCAATTTGAATCAGAAATTTCAGCAAATGATGTTGTTGTGTATATGAAAGGCACAAAACAAATGCCGATTTGCGGGTTTTCCGCAGCGGTTGCAGGAGTTTTCCAGCAATTAGGCGTAGATTTCTATGATGTGAACGTGCTGGCAGATGAAGCCGTGCGTGAAGGTATCAAGCAATTCTCCGAGTGGCCGACAATCCCGCAAATCTATGTTAAGGGTGAATTTATCGGCGGCTGCGATATTATCCGTGAAATGTATGAAACCGGTGAATTGCAGCAATTATTGAAAGATAAAGGGCTGATAGCCGCTTAATTCTATTTGCCGCTCATACGGTCAAGTGCGGCGTTGGTTGCCGCCTCTTTTGCAGCAGCAGCTTGACGTATATTCGGATCATTTACAAATCCTTGCCCCTGATTCACCGCGCCATAGCCGGTAACGGTAGTTGGGTCAACATTTCCGACGCCCTGAACATTTGATTGCAATGTTTGCGATGAACCATTCATAGAATCAAACAAGCCTTTCGCTTGCTCAAACATGCTGGAAAGACCATTCATGCTATTAAGCCGTCCACCAAGCAAATCCTGAGCCATACCCATAATGAAGTCCTGCACTTCCTGCGACATATTGCCGAGGACTGCCTGCGCTTCAGGAGTGTTTCTTAATTCACCAATTGCACTTTCATAATCTGCCATAATGTAACTATATTAACATTAACGATAATTTATTTCAAGTTACAGTTTTATTACACATAGCATAAAAATGCAGGGCAAAATATTTTTTGCTCACGTTAACCTTTTCTTAATTTGTTTATGTAATACTGTCTAGTATGAATCTGTTATTGCGGCAATAGGGTTGCGGTAACGCCAAAGGCAAGTAGCCTTTAAATATAATCCAAGTAGGAGAATAAAATGACAACTTCAATTAACACAAACGTTTCTGCGTATTTCGCGCAAAACAACCTCCGCTCATCAAGTGCTGAAGCTCAAAGTTCTATCGCTCGTCTATCTAGCGGTAATAGAATTATTCGTGCATCTGATGATGTTGCGGCTCTTTCTATCGGTACAATTCTAAGAACTGACGTTTCAACTTTAAGAACAGCTCTTTCTAACACATCTCAGGCCGGATCATTGATTCAGGTGGCTGATGGTGCGATTGAAAGACTAGGTGAAATTTTACAACGTCAAAAAGCTCTTGCCGTTCAAGGTAACGCCGATACTCTTTCAGACACAGAACGTGGTTATCTAGACCAAGAATTCCAATCTCTAGTATTGGAGTATGATCGTATCGTATCTGAAACTAACTTTAACGGAACAAAGCTGCTTAACGGTAACTTGTCTGGCTCAGCTATTACTGCTGCTGCCGCTTCAACCGGTACGGCTGCAACTACAGATATCACAATCACACCAGCAAATACTACTACTATCGCTGCTATTTCTGTAAGCAGTCTTGGTACTGTTGCTAACACTGGATCAGCTAACCTCGATGCAGTATTTACTGAAGCTAACATTGCTGCTGCAACTGTTGTAGCAACACCTTCAACTGTAGTAACAGGTGATTTCGTAACTTCAAAATACATCAACTCTTTCACAGTAACAACTGCTGATAGTGCTGATGATATCTCTGCAATCGCAAACTTCTTTAATGGTTTGGCAACTGCAACAGTTACTTTCACTGGTGACGTTGCAGATGATGGTACTGGTACAGTTAGCATTGTTTCTGGTGGTGTTACTTTCACTTCCGGCACAGAAGATTTTGCTGGCAACCCAGGTGCTATATATCTAACAGATGCAGGCTCTTCTGATGCTCAAATCAGGTTAGATCTTAACACTCTTACCGGTACTGTAGTAGATACTGCAACTCTTGAAGCTGCAGATACAGTGATTCAAACTGAGCTTCGTTCTTCAACTTATGCAACATCTGCTGTAGCTGGTGACTATACTCTAACTGCAAGTGATGCCGATATCGCAGCTGTTTCTGTAGCTGGTTATGGTTCAGACACAGAAGCCGGTTTAGAAGCTGTTGCTGAGTTCATCAACGGTTTAGCAACTGCGACAACAACTGGTGCTTCAACAGGCGGTAATGACGGTGTTGTAACCACATCTATTATTTCAGGTGGTCAAACATTCACATCGACTTTTGATACTCAGGACGCTGCCGGTGCACAAACCTTCACTAACGCGGCAACTGGTGCGACAATCAGTATTACATTGTCTAACCAAGGTATCACAACTGACGCTGCTGCGGTAACTTACACTAACGGTGGTGCATTCCAAACTGCTATTAGAACTGTTACTGCAACTGCTGTTCCTGATGGGTCAAACTATTCAGTAACACCGGTTATCAACAGCTTTGCGGTTGCTGGCTTCGGTACTAACTCAACTACAGGCGTAGACAATGTTCAAGCTTTCATTGCTGACTTTGCTAACCTGCAGGTAACAGTTAATGCTGATACAGGAAACGATGATGGTTCTGGTACTATCACAGTTCAAGCTGGTGGCATAACATTTACATCAGCAGATAATGACTGGACCAATAATCCTGCTTCAGTAACGTTGACATCAACAACAGGTAATGGTGAGACTCTAACTTTAGATCTTAACAACCTGAACCTGTCATCTAACGATGCAACCGGCCTTATCGCTGCTGAGTCAACAATCGAAGACGCTCTTAAAGGTCTTAGAACTGCTGACAACTCAGAAAATGGTGTAGGTACAATTGCTATCACTATCGGTGATGATACTTTCACTTCACCTTCAGGAACAACATTTGGCGGAAACCCAACTGCTATCCTGTTCACAAGTGATAGTGGAAACCTAGAAGTGTTGTCAATCGACCTAGCTGACATAACAATCAATGATGATGCTGGCCTAACAGCCGCAGCAGCAGCGATTCAAACAGCTGTTCAAGGCTTGACCTACACTAACACATTTGTTGCAACTGCTAGAGAAGCAACAACTGGTGCGGCAGCGTTCCAAGTTGGTACTTCATCAAGCGATACTATCTCAGTATCTATCAGCTCTGTTGCTTCAACAGCTGTTTATCTTGATGATTTAGGTGCAGCGCAAACATTGTCTGTGGGTACAAAAGCAGGGTCAATTGCAGCTTCCGGAGTTCTGGATAATGCGATTAACAACCTGACATCTGTAAGGGCAGACGTTGGTGCGGCTCAGTCAAGATTTAACTTTGCTGCTTCTGCACTTGAAACATCTATCCAAAACATTGACGCTGCTCGCGCAGGGTTCTTGGATGCAGATATTTCAACAGAATCCACAACATTTGCTCAAAACCAAGTTCTGATACAGGCATCTATATCAGTTCTTGCTCAGGCAAACCAGCTACCACAGAACTTGCTGAAACTTATCGGCTAATAGTTCTATCAGGGATGGGGGGAAGTTTTTCTTCCCTCCTTCCTGAGAAAACAAGGAGATTTAAATCTTTAAGAATATAGATATATTTTTAGAAATTTAAATTCAGACAAAACTTATTGGGGGAAAAATCTGGATTTGAAGGGGGAAAAATGGATATAAACAATATTACATCAGGCCCAGTTTTAACTGGCGCACCGAAAGTATCCGAGAAAGCAAGTGTTCCTGCTCAGCCAGCAGTTGCGCCTAAAGCACCTCCGGCAGAAATAAAACTTCCACAAACTGGCGATGAAGTCAGATATGAGGAAGTAAAAATGGCCGCAGATGCCGTTAAGAACTTATACGCTGTTTCAGATACAAGATTCACAATCTTTAAAGACTTGGCAGGTGACTATGTTACCCGCTTCAGGTCACTACGCGATGGCACAGTGAAATATTATCCTGAGAAAACTCTATATGAGTTAGTTGCCATACGTAGCGGTAGAAGCGGCTCAGTCAGCACTGACGCTTAAAGCTCACTTGAACAATATTCCTAATTCGCTATTTTGCAGCCCTGTTTGGCTGCTTTCTTTTTATGCACCTACGATAACCAGCCTTTTCTCCTTGCATTCTCGCTAAAACTTAATATATAAAGTCCCTCCCTGAGAGTTTAATCAGGGGGTTGACAAGTGTGATATAGTAATAATTCGAGTACATAAACCACAAACTTATTTGATAAATTAGGAGCAAAAATGGCTGGAGCAATAGCAACAAATCTAGGTTTCCCACGTATTGGTGCAATGCGCGAATTGAAAAAAGCAGTAGAATCTTTCTGGAAAGGCGAGGCAAGCAGCGCTGAACTTGATGCAGTTGCAAAGGAAATTCGCAGCAATAACTGGAAGTTCCAGCAAGAAATGGGAATTGAGCATATCCCGTCAAATGATTTTTCTCTCTATGACCATGTGCTAGATACAATTGCCCTGCTCGGTGCAATTCCTGAGCGTTATAACTGGGACGGCGGCCAAATTGACCGCGATACATATTTCGCAATGGCGCGCGGCGGCAGAAGCGGCAAACTCAAAGATGTTCCGGCAATGGAGATGACAAAATGGATGGATACGAATTACCATTATATCGTGCCTGAATTAACTCAAGAACAAGAGTTCGGAATCTCATTCTCAAAGATATTTGACGAATTTAAGGAAGCAAAGCAGCTTGGAATTAAAACCCGCCCGGTTCTGGTTGGCCCGGTTTCATTCCTGCTACTCGGTAAAATGAAGGATAGCGAAAGCAATCCACTGGATTTACTGGACAAAATCCTACCTGTTTATCGCCAAATCATTGAAAAACTCGCAAAAGAAGGTGCTGAGTGGATTCAACTGGACGAGCCTGCATTATCTCTGGATTTACCTGCTAATGCACGTGATGCTTTCAACAAATCCTATAACGAGCTTTCCGGCTGGGGCTTGCATATTATGGTCGCAACCTATTTCACAGATTTAGGTGACAATCTGCAAACTGCGCTGAAATTGCCGATAAAAGCTTTGCATCTAGACATTGTACGCGGTGCAAAACAGCTTGATTCTGCCCTTGCATCTGCACCAAAAGATTTGATTCTTTCCCTTGGTGTGGTTGAAGGCCGCAATATCTGGAAAACCAACCTGAATGAAGCACTTAATAAGCTGGAAGCTGCGGCACAAAGAATCGGCAAAGACCGTATTTTTGTTGCGCCAAGCTGCTCACTTTTGCACTCTCCTGTTGATTTGGATTCTGAAACAGAGCTTGATGCAGAGCTAAAAAACTGGCTGGCATTCGCTAAACAGAAAGTTCAGGAAATTAATATCCTGACCAAAGCACTCAATGATGGGCGCGATTCCGTTGCCGAAGAACTGGCCGAAAATGCCAAAGCGATGGAAAGTCGCCGCACTTCGAAGCGCATTCATAACCAAGATGTTAAAAAGCGTTTTGAGGGCATTTCCGCTGAAATGACCGAGCGTCAATCAGATTATCCAACTCGCGCAAAGCAACAGCAAGAAGCTTTGAAATTGCCGCTTTTCCCGACAACTACCATCGGTTCTTTCCCGCAAACTGCGGAAGTACGCGCCAAACGCGCCGAGTTTAAAGCCGGAAAAATCTCCGAAGCCGAATATGATGAATTTCTTAAAAATGTAACTGCCGAAGCAATTGCCTGGCAGGAAGAAATCGACATTGATGTTCTGGTTCATGGTGAATTTGAGCGTAATGACATGGTTGAATATTTCGGCGAACAGCTTGATGGCTTTGCCTTCAGCAAGTTCGGCTGGGTACAATCTTACGGCTCACGCTGCGTGAAACCGCCGATTATTTTCGGTGATGTATCACGTCCAAAACCAATGACTGTTGAATGGGCAAAATTCTCGCAAACCAAAACCAAACGCCAGATGAAAGGCATGTTAACCGGCCCTGTCACCATCCTGCAATGGAGCTTTGTCCGTGATGACCAACCGCGCGAAACCACCTGCAAGCAAATCGCGCTGGCAATCCGTGATGAAGTTGTTGATTTGGAAACAGCCGGAATCAAAATCATTCAAATTGATGAAGCTGCACTCCGCGAAGGTTTGCCGCTACATAAATCCGAGTGGGAAAGCTATTTGAAATGGGCTGTGGATTCATTCCGCATCACCGCCAGCGGTGTTCGTGATGAAACGCAAATCCACACACATATGTGCTATTCCGAATTCAATGATATTATCGCCTCGGTTGCCGATATGGATGCGGATGTGATTTCAATTGAAACCTCACGCTCACAAATGGAATTGCTCGATGCTTTTGTTGAGTTCAAATATCCGAACGAAATCGGACCGGGTGTTTATGATATCCATTCGCCGATTATCCCAACCAAAGACCAGATAAAAGAGCTGCTGAAAAAAGCGCTGAAAGTTCTGGATGCAAAACAGATTTGGGTCAATCCTGATTGCGGGTTGAAAACTCGCGGCTGGGCAGAAACCAAGCCTGCGCTGGAAAATATGGTTGCGGCAACAAAAGAGCTGCGCAAGGAAATCGGCAAGGAAAAAGCGGCTTAGTTATCTGTATAAGCGTATATCCTGAATCCAAATTTTCGGGATATGCGCTTGACTCTGGAAATTATTGGCAAAATTTTCTTAAGCAGCCACTTCTGTGCCGCCAATAGTCATTGAGGAGATTTTTAAGGTCGGTTGACCAACGCCGACAGGAACGCCCTGACCGTCTTTGCCGCACATGCCCACGCCCTTATCAAGCTGCATATCATTGCCTATCATCTCAATTTTGCGCATAACATCAATGCCCTGCCCAATCAGGGTTGCGCCTTTTATCGGCTGCGTAATCTTGCCATTCTCAATTTTATATGCCTCGGACGCGCTAAACACAAAATTGCCGTTGGTGATATCCACCTGCCCGCCACCAAAATGCGGCGCATAAATTCCGTTTTTGACGCTGGAGATTATCTCCTCCGGCGTATGCTTGCCATCCAACATAAATGTATTCGTCATACGTGGCATCGGGCGGCACGCATAGCTTTCGCGGCGGCCATTACCCGTTGGCTCAACGCCCATCAGCCGCGCATTCATCCTGTCTTGCATCAGCCCGACCAGCTTGCCGTCTTCTATCAGCACATTGCGTTTTGTCGGCGTGCCTTCATCATCAATATTCAAACTACCGCGCCTGCCTTCAATTGTGCCGTCATCAATCACGGTAACACCCTTGCTCGCCACTTGCTGACCCATCAATTCGCTAAAAACACTGGTTTTTTTGCGGTTAAAATCCCCTTCCAAACCATGCCCGACTGCCTCATGCAACAAAACCGCAGGCCAGCCCGAACCTAAGACCACCGGCAATTCCCCCGCAGGAGCAGGAATAGATTCCAGATTCACAAATGCCTGACGCAATGCCTCATCAGCTTGCTCTTTCCATGCTTCGGGAGTTATATATTGCAGATAGCCTGCCCGACCACCCGCACCGCTAGAACCTTTTTCCATGCGTTGATTATCCTCAACCGTAACCGAAACATTCAAACGCACTAATGGGCGGAAATCAGTGGCAATCTGCCCGCCAGCCCGCATCACCATTACTGCCTGCCACTCGCCGCTAAGGCTGGCTGTTACCTGACGCACGCGCGGATCACGCCCACGCAGATAAGCATCAATATCTTCCAGCAATTTCACCTTATTCTTAAACGGGACTTCTTCTAAAGGGCTGTTTGGCGTATATAATTGATGATTCTTAGTCGATTGCTTCTGGTCGATTGGCAGATTTGGGTTTTCATTCAATCGTACAGCCATAACCGTTTCGGCAGCTTTTTTTATCGCCGCCTCAGATATGATAGAAGAATGCGCATAGCCGATTGCCTCATCCGCCACCCCGCGCAATCCAAAACCTTGCCCCGTATCAAAACTGGCATTACGCAATTTACCATCGTCAAAAACAAAGGATTCATCCTTCGAGATTTCAATAAAAAGTTCGCCATCATCCATGCCGTGCAGAGCGTTATCCACCAGCTTTTCTAGGGAGTTTTTTTCGATATTTGCGGTTTTATAAAAGAATTCTTCGTTCATATCGCCTTTATAAGTTTTTTACTATTCCAGTTAAACACACAAATCGCTTCTTTACAAAATATATCATAGATTTCACTCAACAAACATGGAGGAAATTATGTTTAAAAAAACTTTATTAACCGCAGGTCTTATACTTGCTTCTACTACAGCATCTCACGCACTGACAGTTGTGAATGTTATTGATACACCTAATCAGGGAAATGTTGCCGTTACCGGCTATGTTTCTTCAATCTTAACCGATAATGAGTTCGTATTAAGAGATGGCAGTGGTTCTATTAATGTAGAAACCAATAATGCCTATAATCTCTCAGTGGGCGATAAATTGACGGTACAAGGTTTTATGGATAATGATGCCTCAGGGAAAGAAATTGATGCAACAACAATATCCAACCATACTAAAAACTTGCTGAATGATAGCCGGACAACCAATGTGGTGGTTGAACACGCGCCCACCTACAAAAAGCGTAACCACCATATGAATTCGTTCATCGATAGTAGGGGCAATCGTGTGTTCAATAGCACTGCTACAGCACAACAAAATATGAGACAGCAAAGATTGGAAGGAAACTACAATCATGCAAATAATGCTTATATAGACAATAACGAAGCTCACGTTCACACGAATACTGATGTTCATTCAAATTATGACGGTGAGCACAGAATTATACACGAAGAAACAAGAACCAGAATTTATACTGATTAATTGACCAATATATCTATATAAAATGAATTTGGCGGGGTTTATTCCCCGCCTTTTTGCTGGCACGCGCATTATTCACAATTATATCTTGTGGAATATAATAAATCACATTTTTTTCTTGCATAATCTGATTCCCTAGTGATATAGTAGGGAATGTTACCAATCTCATTGAATTTGGAGAAGCTTTCTATCGCCCTAATCGGGCAGGGAAAACAATTTGAACGCAGGAAAAAAATATTAGAGGAACAGGGAGCAAAAAAGCTATCAATCATCAGCCCTCAACCATCAACTAAGATTGACTTCAATCAGTTTGATATCGTGCTGATAGTTGATGCTAAAAACGATGAGGAGTTATATAAACAGGCAAAGGCTGCAAAATGCCTGGTAAATGTCGAGGATAAGAAGCAATATTGTGATTTTTATTTCCAAACATTTATACAGCGCGGTGATTTACAAATTAGCGTTTCGACTAATGGAAAATCACCGGGTACAGCGCGCCTGATTCGAGAAAAGCTGGAGAAAGATTTCGGTGAAGAATGGGGAAATAGAATTGAGGAGATAGCATCAAAACGAAGCGAGTGGAAAACACAAGGCGATAGTTTTGATGAGGTGAATAAGAAAACAGAAGAATATATTAACAGCCAAAAATGGCTAAATTAGAAAGGATGACTCCGAGCATCGCGAGGCAAGGCCACCCACGGCCGAAGAGCCTGCGCGGCGACAGAGCGCAAATTAAAACTTATGCTAGATAATTTTATAAATACGGAAATTGACAAAAAAGCCCTCGCACGCGTGCAGAGGATGGAAGCTTTTTATTCCGGATTTGATGCCGAACAGCTTATAAAAACCGTGATTAATCAAGAATTCAAAAATGAAGTAGCTTTATTTTCCAGTTTCGGCGCGCATTCTGCATTGCTGATTGATATGGTCGCAGAAGTTAACCCGAAAACGCCAATTTTGTTTTTAGACACAGAAAAGCATTTCGCCAAAACTTATGAATATGTTGAACAAATCACGAAAAAGCTTTGCCTCAAGAATGTGCATTTCTTAAAGCCCGACCCAAAGCTGGTAAAAAATACCGACCCGAATGGCGAGCTTTGGAGCATTCAGCCAAATAGATGCTGCTGGATGAGAAAGGTTGAACCACTCCAACGCGCAATTAAAGAGCTGGGAATCAAAGCGCTGATAACCGGACGCAAACGCTACCAAACCTCAGAGCGCAACGATATGGGCTATTTTCAGGTAGATGCAGACGGCATCTTCCGAATTAACCCGCTTGCATTTTGGGATAAAGATAAAATCGCCAAGGAGTTCAAATTCCGCCAACTGCCGCAGCATCCGCTAGTGGCCGAAGGTTATAAATCAATCGGCTGTGAGCCGTGCACCATCCCCGTTGGCGAAAATGGCGATGAGCGCGATGGACGCTGGGCGCACACGGCTGATTTGTATGGTGAGCAAAAAAGTGAATGTGGTATTCATTTGGATGAAAAAACAACAAGTGATTGGAGTGTATAATGATACAAGATTTAAGCATGAGCCACCTAGACAAGCTAGAGGCGGAATCAATTTATATCTTCCGCGAGGCGTATAAAAAGCTCGGAAAAATCGGGATGCTTTGGAGCTTCGGCAAAGATTCAAACGTGATGGTGCATTTGGCACGCAAGGCGTTTTTCGGCAATATTCCATTTCCGCTAATCCATGTCGATACTGAGCTGGAGATGGATGAGGTCTACGCCTTCCGCGACCAATATGTGAAGGAATGGAACATTAATTTGATAAATCCAATTGCACCGCCCATTGAAAAAACCGATGAAACTTTGCCGCATTCTGCCCGTGTTGCTGCGCGCAAAACTTTGGGTTTGAAAGAGGTTTTAGACGAGCATAAATTTGATGGAATCATCACCGGAATTAGGCGCGATGAGGAAGGCACAAGAGCCAAAGAACGCTATTTTTCACCGCGCAATCTGGATGGTGAATGGGATGTGAAAGAGCAACCGCCGGAATTCTGGGGGCAATATATGACCGACTTTCCGCCGGGAACGCATGTCCGGGTGCACCCGCTTTTGCATTGGACAGAGCTTGATATTTGGCTATATATCAAGCGTGAAGATTTACCGATTGTGCCGTTATATTATGCGCGTGAATATGGCGAATTTTATGGGCAGAATTATGGCGGCAAGAAAATGCGCTTCCGTTCTCTCGGCGAAAAAGGGATTACTTTCCCAACCCCGTCGGAAGCGTCAAATATTGATGAAATTATTGAGGAATTAAGAACAACAAAAGTGTCCGAACGTTCAGGCCGCCCAATGGGCGCAGATGAGGATGAAAGTTCGTTTGAACGGTTACGCGCTGCAGGGTATATGTGAGCATGCGCTTATGTGGCTTTGCCACTTAGCGCTCGCTCATCCTCGAAAAATTTTCTTAGAAAATTTTATCGGGGATCTAGGAAAAGTTAAAACCGTCACCCCGCACTTGTTGCGGGGTCTGGCCAAATAAAACCAGATCGCGCAACAAGTGCGCGATGACGAATAAGGAAAATAGAAAAAGAAGTAATTATGAAAAACGCATTATTAAAAGAAGAGACAATGACACAAACAGACACACAAAAAGAACAACTTAAAATCGTTATCGTGGGGCATGTTGATCATGGTAAATCCACCCTTATCGGTAGGCTGTTTTATGAGACAGATTCGCTGCCTGACGGGCAGTATGAGAAGGTATTGAAATCATCTGAGAAGCGCGGTATGCCTTTTGAGTGGAGCTTCCTGCTCGACGCATTGCAAGCCGAGCGCGACCAAGGCATCACCATTGACACCACGCAAATTTGGTTCAAAACCCCTGCTCGTGATTATTGCATTATTGACGCACCAGGGCATAAGGAATTTCTAAAAAATATGATTTCCGGCGCGGCCTCTTCTGAAGCTGCATTGCTGATGATTGACGCAAAAGAAGGTGTGAAGGAGCAATCAAAACGCCACGGATATTTGCTGCATTTGCTGGGCGTGAAGCAAATTGCCGTGGTCGTGAATAAGATGGATTTGGTGGATTATTCCCAAGAAAAATTTGAGAAAATCAAAACTGAATACACAAAATATTTAAATTCAATCGGCGTTGAACCAAAATATTTTATTCCGATTTCTGCTTATAACGGCGATAATATCGTGAAGAAATCTGCCAATATGAAATGGTATAAGGGTGGCACGATTACGCAAACTTTGGACAAATTCCAGAAAGCACCGGAGCCGACAGAACTGCCTTTGCGCCTGCCGATTCAAGATGTTTATAAATTTGACGAACGCAGAATTATTGTTGGACGTATTGAAAGCGGAAGTCTGAAAGTTGGCGATAAATTGATTTTTAATCCGGGTAATTTAACTCAAACCGTAAAATCAATTGAGGTGCTAGCAGGCGAGCAACCCAAGCAGGCAAGCGCCGGACAATCTGTTGGCATCACGCTGGAAAGCCAGATTTTTGTAGAACGCGGGCAAATTGCCAGTCACATAAAAAATGCACCGAAGCTTTCCAACATTTTCCGCGCAAGACTGTTTTGGCTTTCCGAAAAACCACTTGAGCTAAACAAGAAATATAAACTCAAACTCGGCGCAGCAGAATATCAGGTTGAAGCGAGGGAGATTGAGAAAGTCATCAACACGCAGGATTTGGGTGATGATGTGACCAAAGAAGTGAACCGACATGATGTTGCCGAAGTAATTTTGCGCAGCCGCAGCACTATGGTTGTAGATGATTTCGCCAATAACCAGCGCACCGGACGGTTTATGCTCATGGATGGTTACGCGGTTGCCGGCGGCGGAATTATTGATACGGAGGGGTTTGTCGATCAGCGCCAAAGCCTAAAAGTGAAATCCGAAAATATCACTACTGTTGATTTTAAAGTTGACCGCAGAGAGCGCGAATTAGCACAAGGACATAAAGGCGGCGTATTGTGGTTTTCTGGGCTTTCCGGCTCGGGAAAATCCACATTGGCCAATGAGTTGCAAACCAGATTATTCCGCAAAGGTTATAATGTTTATGTGCTCGATGGCGATAATATCCGCCGTGGATTAAACGCAGATTTAGGCTTTGAGCATAAGGATAGAAGCGAGAATATCCGCCGCGTTGCCGAAGTTGCAGGCTTGTTCGCCGATGCCGGAACTATTGTAATTTCCGCATTCATCAGCCCATATAAAGATGACCGAAACAAAGCCCGCAGCGCCTTCCCCGATAATTTCCATAGCGTATATATTAATGCACCGATTGAAGTTTGCGAAACCCGCGACCCGAAAGGCTTATACGCCAAAGCCCGCAAAGGTGAAATCAAAGGCTTTACGGGAATCGATGCGCCATATGAAGCGCCAACCAATGCTGATTTGATTATTGAAAACGGCACGCAGTCAATTGAGGAAAGCGTTGAGCAATTGAGTGAATATATCGAGAAATATTTTGTCGATACGTTAAAAGCCGAAGGCGGATATTTCGGTGGCGATATTTAGATTTTGAATAGTTGAACGGTTGCGGGGTTATGTAGTATATAGATAGCGTGACTTTAAACTTATCTTATAATCTGCATTTTGAAGATTTATATTCCCGCGATGGAATAGAAAAAATCCATGCCGAATATCTGGCGACAAATCCACCTGCCGATTTGCTGGAAGAAGCAAAGCATGTCGAAGATTTTATTGCCGAGCTTTTTAATGTCCGAACAGAAGCTGCCGCGCTAAAAGCAAAACATGATGAGCTTGCGCCGATTTATTTAGCTAAAAAATTATTTGTTCAAAGACAGCTCAAAAAATATTTGGGGAAAGCTGAAGGGAAAAAGCCCAAGGGAACAATTCCGAGCATTAGCGAGGCAAGGGCATTGAGCCCGCAAAGCCACGCGGCGCCTGAGCTTAATGAAATAAATATTTCAAAGCAAATTCTGAAATGGATGGATGAAGGCAATGAAGAAATGCTGATTGCCGCTGCATATGAAATTGAAAATAACAGCAGCAAATATTCGCTTTTGACCGACCTGCCGAAAAAGCTGGATTTTGAGAATCTGGTGCATAATAGCTCTGAGGCTTTGATAAGAATAATTCCGAGCGCAGAGCGCGAAGGCAAGCCCATTGAGGGCGCTAAGGCTACGCGCCGCTTGAGCGCAAGAATACGAAGTGACTTCAAACTAACTGATGATGGTGGGAGTTTGGAAGAAACTCTGGCCGAAGCGAATTACTGCATTTTTTGTCATAATCAGGGGAAAGATTCGTGCAGTAAAGGCTTATGGGAAGAGCCACAAAAACCAAAAATCTCACCCACGCAAGTGCCGCTTGCCGGATGCCCTTTGGAAGAACATATCTCGGAAATGAACAGCCTCAAAGCTGATGGATTTTCGATTGCAGCGCTTGCGGTTGTGACCATCAATAATCCGCTTTGCGCAGCTACAGGCCACAGAATTTGCAATGATTGCATGAAATCCTGCATCTACCAAAAGCAAGAGCCCGTGGATATCCCAAAAGTTGAAACCCGCAATTTGCGCGATGTTTTGGGCTTGCCTTATGGGTTTGAAATTTATTCGCTGCTAACGCGCTGGAACCCGCTCAACAAAGAACGTCCTGTTCCGAAACCACCCACGGGGAAAAATGTTTTAGTGGTTGGAATGGGCCCTGCCGGATTTAATTTGTCGCATCATCTGATGAATGACGGGCATAATGTGATGGGCATTGACGGGCTAAAAATTGAGCCTTTGCCGCAAGAAATTTTAACCGAACCTATCAAAGATATTTCCGAAATTTGGGAAGAGTTGGACGAGAGAATTTTATATGGCTTCGGTGGAGTTGCAGAATATGGAATCACCGTGCGCTGGGATAAAAATTTCCTGAAACTCATCCGCATTTTGCTGGAGCGCCGAAATCAATTTTCATTAATCGGCGGTGTAAGATTCGGCGGCAACTTAACTTCGGAACAAGCATTTGAAATGGGATTTGATCATATCGCGCTATGCATGGGCGCAGGCAAGCCGACAATTGTTCCAATGAAAAATGCGCTCGCGCGCGGCGTCCGCACAGCCTCGGATTTTCTGATGAGTTTGCAATTAACCGGAGCCGCGAAGGAAAGTTCAATTGCCAACTTAACATTACGCTCACCGATTCTAGTTATCGGCGGCGGATTAACCGCCATTGATGCATCCACGGAAGCACTTGCTTATTATCGGGTGCAGGCAAGAAAGTTCAAAAACCGTTATGAGGTTTTATGCAAAGAAATTGGACGTGAAGCGGTTGAAAAAAGCTGGAATGAAGAAGAAAAAATAATTGCGGAAGAGGTCTTACAAAATAATCCTGA
>Ga0210050_1001406_pt1 | contig 26102 bp, 31 predicted proteins | sample CryGey132114_all_FD_185463 | JGI IMG/M metagenome (GOLD analysis project Ga0210050, IMG submission 185463) | Groundwater microbial communities from aquifer - Crystal Geyser CG22_combo_CG10-13_8/21/14_all (SPAdes) (version 2) | ecosystem: Environmental > Aquatic > Deep subsurface > Groundwater ... | reverse complement strand
AAATTCTAGGATTTACAGGAACAGTGTTTGGTGCTATTGATTCTATTTTTTTGATACTCGTTTGGCAAAAAGCAAAAACAAAAGGAGATAGAAATCCTGAATATGAATTAAAAATGAAAAAATGGGTCAGCTTTTTGATTATGGCATTTTTCTTAGCAGGAGCTTCTTATGAAATATTTAGCTTAATTTCATAAAAAATAATAAATTTACCACAATTTTTTAAAAAGTATTTAAATTTTTATTTATTTAATTTTTAAAGATACAAAAATTCTGGTATTTCGATTTGGATACGCACAGCTTTTCTCAAAAAGATCAAAGAATACTTTTCTATTTTCTTACTTTAGTAGACCAGAATCATGGATAATTATGGAATCCTTTTCATATCCTTTAGTAAGTACAAAATACCCAGAATAACCGGGTAAATTATTTAATATTCATGAATTTATAACACATATAACTAAATATTCATTATATAAAAAATTTATTATCTCTTTTATTTCTGGGATCCTTTTTTCTGTATAAATTTCTTCTACAAAACTTTTTGCATACTTAATTTCTTGAAATATTTTACTATGAGTAATTTATATTTCTCCAATTTCTTTACCATAAAAATCAATTAAATATGTTTCACCTTCTTTATTAAACTTTTGATAATCAAATATTCCTACATTTTCAATTTCAAAACCTTTTCTATCCAACCATATAAGACCCACCATTAACCACATCCAAAGACCTTTTACTTTTGCAGTTTTTTCATCAAGTTCCTCAAAAGAATATTCTTCATTTGGTAAAAAATATTTTAAAATCATTTTTAATACAACCTTAAAACAATGAGTACACTCATGCGTGTTTGAAAAAAGGAACATTATAATTAATTATATTTTTATTATACCAAAGTTTGAATTTTTATAGATATTAAACGAAAAAATAGACAAAAACGGACGCCTGGCGTTCGCTTAATTCTCTTTTTCTATTTTTATCTTTATCCACTCGAAAATCTCTCTTTGAAAAGATTTTTTACTTTCAAAATAATCTATAAAATCAATTCTATCCAAAATTTTATTTTCTAGACGATAAATTCTCATATAATCAAGATAACTACTCCATTTATAAGAATCCAAAAAAATTATAAATTTTAAAACGGAAGCCTTGCTTCCGTTTTTATTCCATTTAGAATCAATTAATTTTAGTGGATTTAAATGGATATAAGAAAATAAATACTTAGCTTGTATATCTTCACTAATATGTACAGACTTAAACTTACCCTCAAACAAAGATCCAGTTCTTTTATATTTAGTATTAAAATATTTAGAATAAGCAGTCAAAACCCTATGCATAAAATCAGTAATTGCATTCCCAGACGGAAGCAAGGCTTCCGTTTTTGGAGTAATATATAAATGAAAGTGATTTGGCATTAAAACCCAAGCACCTATATTTACAATCGACTCTCCTTTTTCAAAATCCCAAGCATCTATTTTTCTTTTTACAATATCATTATTAAAATCAATTCTCTCTTTAGAATTACAAAGATATAAAAGTTTTAAAAATCTTTCTCTATCTTTATTGTCTAAAAAAATATTTTGTTTACTGTTTCCACGATTATATAAATGATAATATTCTCCTTTAATAAAATCAGTTTCTCTTATTGACATAATTTTATTATACTAAGCATAAAAAACGGAAGCAAGGCTTCCGTTTAAGGCTTTCGTTTAAGAATTTAGTAAATGATTTTTATAGATTTTCTCCTTAAAGGGCTTCAAACGTACGATTTTTACTAAAATACCTTTATCTTTTAAGTCTTTCTTTAAATTTTTAACGTAAACTTTTTGATCATAACCAAGAGCAATAATGCTGGGATTTTCCTTCGCAATATGTGGAATATGATTTTTCAAACCAGATAATATTACTTTATCAACTAATTTAGATTTTCTAACTAAAATCATCCTTTTTTTTTCATCCAAAAAAGAAGGTTTACCTTTTATTTTTATCACATTTCTATCCCGTGCAATGGAGACAATAAGGAAACACTCCTTCACCAGTCCCCTTGCTTGCTGAAAAAAATTAAGATGCCCTCTGTGTAATCCATCAAAAGTCCCAAAAACTATTATCCTCGTTTTTTTATCCACATCTTTTTTTGACATAATATAAAGTAAGTATATACTAAAAATGTTCATTTAAAAATTACAAAAAATAATTGGGGAAACTGGTGACCTGCCTCGTTTTGACGAGTCAAAGCGGGAATTCCAGTACAGTGCCGCTACGGTAAGCTTTGGCCTTAGGCTAGAGACAAGTCCGAATACCAATCATTTTATGTTTTCCCGAGCAGGATATCCTTTCTTTTTTAAAGGCCCTCAAATTCTGCTCACAGCAGAATTTTTTTCGTTTTACTTGCCCCGTACTAAATTTTTGATTACGTGGCATAAAGACAAAAATTATTAATAAAATCTTAGTACTGGGATGCCCAAAAACAATAAAAAAATAATATGGTTAGGTCTTACTATTTCGCTTTTTTTCTTTATAATTTTTGTCTTTACAAAAGATATCAGCCAAAATACAAGTTCCATTTCCCATCCTTCGCCTGTTTTGACTCAGAAAGAAAAAACAACTCAGGCGTTTTTAGAAGTTAATGGACAAAAATTAGAAACAGGGATAGAAGAAAAAGAAAGTGTTTATGACTTTATGGTGAAATTAAAAGAAGAAGAAAAAATAAATTTTAAAGACAAAACTTATACAGGAATGGGAAAATTAATCGAAGAAATAAACGGAATAAAAAATAGCAATGAAAAAAATTGGATTTATTATATAAATGGAGGAAAAGCACAAATTGGAATTTCAAATTATAAAATTCAACCAGGAGATGTCGTATCCTGGAAGTATGAGGAAAATAAAAATTAAAAAATATGAAAAATAAAATAATAATTACATCATTAATAAGTTTCACAATCTTTTATTTTTTTAATACTGCTTATGCTAACACAACAATTAATCTTAACATTGAAACAGATGCTGGTTCTATTTATAATCAAAGTATAGATGTTGTTCCGTGTGATAGTGAAGGTGATGGAGTTATGAAAGCGACTCCATACTGTGCACTTGTACAAACTAACATACCAAATGATTATTCTGGTTTATGGGTAAATTCTATAAATAATATATTAAATAATGATAATAATAATGGTGCATATTGGATGTGGCTTGTAAATTTTAATATTGATCCAACTGGTCCATATTCTCTTTCATCAAAACAATATACATTAGAAAATAATGACAGTATCTTATTTTATTACAACACTAACCCATTAGATATATCAGTTGATAATTTTAATCCTACTGTTGGTGATAATATTACAATAACTATAACAGAATTGGGATTAGATCCTTCTTGGAATCCTATTTGGAATCCAGCAATAGGTGGAAAAGTAATTATTGGAGCAAATACATATGATCTTGATGTAAATGGCACATATTCTCTATTAATCTCTGATACTACTCAACTTGAGACAAAAGGACAAAAAGATGGTTTTATTGATACATCATCAATAACAATAATTCCATCACCAGCACCTACTCCAGAACCAGTACGCCATAGCTCAGGTGGAAGTTATATTTCTACTCAACCTATTGTGTCAAAGACCGTCTTTGACACAAGAAAAGCACTAAATTTTTTAATTTCACAACAAAAAGAAAATGGCTCTTTTGGTGAAGAATTATATACTGATTGGTCAACTATCGCTTTAATGAGTACTGATACATACCAAAATAATAAGATAAAATTAATCAAATATTATTCTTCTAATCAACCAATAGGTGATTCATTAACAGATTACGAAAGACGCGCAATAGCCTTAATGTCTTTAGGACTTAACCCATACAATACAAATGGTGAAAATTATATAAAAAAGATAGCCGATAGCTATGATGGACAACAATTTGGTGACTTAGAAAAAGATAATGATGATATTTTTGCCTTGATTGTCTTGCAAAATGCTGGATATACAGAAAATGAAAAAATAATAACTGATAGTATAAACCATATTTTAACTAAACAAAAAGAAAATGGTTCCTGGGATGAAAGTATAGATATGACTGGCGCTGCGATACAAGCGATAGCTATCTTTACTGAGGAAAATTTTCTTTTGCGAGGTGTCTCACAGGTTGACGAACCGAGAGGCAGCGCTCCGCTAGCAAGCGGAGACAGCGACCTCGGAAAAGAAAGATTTTTCTCTGTAAAGATACAGGATGCTCTTCTTAAAGCAAAAGAATTTTTAAAACAAAACCAAAAAGAAGATGGAGGGTTTGGGAATGTTTCTTCCACTTCTTGGGCAATCAGTGGAATCTTTGCACTATCTGAAAAACCTGAAGAGTGGAAAAAAAATAAAAAAAACCCGCTTGATTATTTAGCAGAAAACCAAGATACAGACGGAGGAATGAAAAACCCGCCTGGACTCGACGAAGCTGGCGAATATTTGCAAAATAAAATTTGGGAAACTGCCTATACTTTAACTGCATTATCTGGAAAAACCTGGAATCAAATAATGCAGAAATTTGAAAAGAAAGAAGAAATAATAACAAAAACAGAAAAAGAAGAATTAGAAAAGAAGATAGAAAAAATATTGGCTTTACTAGAAAATAAGAATAAGACTACAAAAATAATAAAGGTAGATATCCCGACTGAAATAAAAATTGAAGATAAAAATATTATAGACCCAAAGATAAACACTGCAAATGTGATAAATAGTTTAGAGAATAATAACGATAGAAACAAAAATAATTGGTTTAAGAATATATTACAGAAAATATTTACTATTTTTTAAATTCAATTATCTTCCCTGCTTTTATTTCTATCTTTTCTGCTTTTCTTAAATTTTTAAAAACAATTTTTGGTGCAATATTATAATGCTTTATTTTATCCAATTCCCTATCTATCTTCCAAAGATCTTTCTCTTCTACTTCCCAACATCTTCCAAAAATATTTAAATTCAATGGTTTAGAATAACTTCGTAAAGTTTTTTTACCATTATCTAAAAAATATTCATGAAAATATGACATTACTAATTCACGTATATTTTTATAAATTGGTTCACGATAGCGTAATACAGCATGGTTAGTCTTAGATAATGCCCCCCAAAATCCATTTACTTTAAATGGAGCCACTACGTGGTCATAATCATCTCCAGTAGCTTTTAAATGAAGAACAAATGGTTGGAAGCCATGCAAAGAAAGTATATATGCACCTAGAATAGCTCCCTCAGCACAATGTGCACTTCTTGTTCTTAGAACCATAATAGGTGATTTTAAAGTTTCTCCATTCTCACCACGACGAGCAGTTTTTTCAAAATTAAAACTTAAACTATTTAAAAAATCTTGCACTTTCGCTGGTGTATTTAATTTATGCATTAAAATTTTTTCTTTTTGAGTAAATTTGAGCATATCTATAATTATTTAAATCACTTTATTCAAATTCAGTTGTAGCAGGTGGTTTAGGAGTAAAATCAAAAAATACACGAACAATCTCAGAATGACGAGAAAGAGTACTAATAATTTCTTCACAAACTTCCTTTGGTAAATAAAAACCTTTTACTGTCATAAAATCTGTCGTTTCTACTGTTCGTACGACAAAAGAATAACCATATACTCGTCCATCCCCTTTTACTCCAACAGTTTTTGTACCTAATAATGCTACAACCGTCTGTGAAATTTTATTATATAAACCATATTTTTCAAGAATTTCTGTCACTTCTGCATCTGCTTCACGAACCATTTCTAAAAGTTCTGCTGTCACAGGAACTCCAATTATTCTTAAATAAAGTCCTGGACCAGGAAAAGGCTGCCTCTTAGATACAAGTTCATCTAACCCAAATTCATTGGCAAGTTCTCTAATTTCAAATTTAAAATAATCTGATAAAGGCATTATTTCTTTTAATCCTAAATCCAAATCAACATTATGATGGGTCTTTATTAAAACTGATTTACCACCACTACCAGATTCTATTAAATCTGTAGCAAGTGTACCTTGTATCATATAAGTTGCACCATATGATTTAGCAACTTCATGAAAAACTTCTCCATAGATGGTACGAAAAGTGGCACGTTTTGCTTCAGCATCTATTACCATTCCAATTTTATTTATAAATTTATTTTTATATTTCTCAATTATTTCTAAATTTAAATTTGCTTTTTGGGCTATGTTTTTTATTTTTTCAATCTCACCTTTTCGCATTCCACCAGTATCTATAAAAAAAGCCTTCAATTTATTTCCTAATGCAGGAGCAAGTATCGCAGCCAAAGTAGTCGAATCAACACCTCCAGAAACTCCAATAATAGCAATATCATTACCCAATTCTATTTTTGTATTCTTTCTAATTTCTTCTATCACATCTTTTCTAGAATAATCTTTCTCACAATTACAAATCCCTATGACAAAATTATTTAAAATAATATTTTCATCTTGAGTTTCTTCAACTTCAGGATGAAATTGAACTGCCCAAAGTTTCTTTTCTTCACATTCTATGGCTTCGATAACTTTACCGTCTTGAGATGTTGCTATTATTATAAAATCTTTTGGTGCTTTTTTAACAGAATCACCATGAGAAGACCATGCATTTATATTTTCTTTTAATTTTTCAAAAAGTTTACTCTTATTTTTAAAAGAAAAATTTATTTGTACTGGTCCATATGATTTGCCTTCTTTTTTTACTTCTATAGTATCTTTATCATTTATATAAGCAAGCCATTGCATACCATAACAAATACCAAGAATCGGTATATTTAAATTTACTATCTCTTTTGGTATTTTAGGCGCATCAATATCATAGACGCTAGAGCTTCCTCCAGACAAAATTATTCCTTTAGGTTTATTTACTTTTATCCATTCTAACGATTTTTCTGGAGGAAGAATAATAGAGTAAAAACCTAAATAACGTAGACTACGTCTAATTATTTGAGTGTATTGAGAACCTAAATCAATAATTAATATTTGAATTTTATTCTTTTCATTCATAATTGATAAATTGTATCATATTAAAAATCCCTTATACAAAAATCCCCAACTTAAAGTTGGGGATTTTTATTATTTCTTTTTTGCCTTTTTAGGCTTTTTTGTTTCTTTTTTATGCGTCATTCCTTTTGCCATAAAATATAAAAGTTAAACTAATAATCTTTTCAACTATTCAAATTAATTTTAAATACCCAAACTACTAAAAGAGTCTATATAATTACTCAAAAAAGAAGGAAGAACAAAAGCTAATCCTACTAAAGGTAACACGACTCCCAAAACTGTAATCCAAATTATCATTAAAAAATATTTCCTCGTTTTTTCTACTGATTCATAAATCGCATCTATTTTTAATCCTTGTTCTTCTATCTTTTTGTTTAATTCTTGGTCCATCCCGTACAAAGTAAAAGAGTATTTTTTGCTTTTACTTTAATAAAATAATAATCAAAATTCTTTTCCCCGTAAAAACATATCACATAAACTTCGTACGGGATCCATTTCTTTATTATATCACATATCAACCACTAAAAGCTTAGTTAGGCTACGATGTCCATTCACTATTCGAACTTTTCCATTCTCTACTTTGAAATAATTCGCAACAATCTCAAGGACTTTCTTATTTGCCATATTTCGCTCCGCTTTTTCTTTAACAGAAATCTCAAAATGATCTTCATTTATTTTTTTAAATATTTCTTTCTTCGCATTAGGAGAAACTTTTACTCTTATATACATCCCGTACGAAATTCTATCATTATTTTTTCTGAAAGAATTTTTTTATTTAATAAGTATTTTCTGTTATTTCGTACGGGATACATAAATATAAAAACCTTCTAAATATTTATAGACTCATCTTTTTTATAAAAATAAACTACTAATAAGACAGTCATTAAAACAAAAAATATAGTGAAAGAAAACATAGGAATAGAAATATATCCACCAAATTCAGAAACCAATCTTTTAACACAAGATACTCCAGAAGCATCACAAGGCGCAGAATTTGGATTAAAATAATAAATATAATTTAAATATAGAGCATCTAACATCCCAACTAAAAGTAAAAATATAGAATACCAAAAAACATTTTTATCTTTACGAAACCATGCTATACCAAAAAGAAACATTTGTGGAAACAAAAATATTCTTTGAATCCAGCAATGAAAACAAGGAGCATAATTTAATATTTCTGAATAAAAAAGTGAAAATAATACTGAAAAAAATAAAAGAAAAAATGCTAAAATAATAAAATTTTTCTTTATAAAAGAAAGATATCTATTTTCTTTTGAAACAAAAAAAAGTAGAAATAAGGTAAAAACAGAAATAATCTGTAAGACGATAGTACCGATTCCTAAAGATATATTAAAGTAATGTACAAAATCACCCATAATTATTGAGCTTGGCTACTTGCTCCAGTTTGAACAGGCAAAGCAGTTGCCTCCCCTTCAGGAAGTGTACAAGAAGTTTTTTCAGCTAATTGTTCAAGTGGAATTTCTCCTGTTAATCGAGTTCCATCAGCAAATTCCCACGTCGGATAAGTAGTAATTTTTTTATCTATACATTCTTGTGTCTGTGAATTTCCATCTAAAGTAGAACATTCAACATAAGGTAAAAGTTTAACAGACGATTCAAACAATTTTTTTTGAGCCTGGCAATGTGTACACCAAAAAGCTCCATAAAAAACTGCACCCTTATCTTTTAAACATTGCGTAAAACTATCATATTTACCAGGAAAAGAAGTCACACTCGGAGACCTTAATAATACAGTTGCAATTGTTCCTAAAATTAAAAGTACAATTATTAAGATAAAAATATTTTTATTAGTCATATATTTTATATTAGCACATTAATAAATTTTGGTAAAAAGATGATGAGCCCAACTATAGACGCAGTAAATATAGCTAATATTACAGCTGCAGCCGCAACATCTTTCGTGTCACGAGCAAATGGATGATATTCTGGGGAGGTTAGGTCTATATCTATTTCAATAGCAGTATTAAAAGTTTCAGAAATTATCACAAAACCAATAGAAAAAATCAAAGCAATCCATTCAAAACTTGAAACTTTAAAAAGAAACCCTAAAAATATTACTATTATAACAGCACATACTAAAAGATAGAAATGCCTAGAAGTTTTATAAAAAACATACATACCCCTAAATGCATTTAGAAATCTATCACTAATTTTAACCTTATGCCAAGCTTTTATTTCCTTTTTTGAATCCATCCCATTAGAAATTTATACTAATTAATAATAATTAACTTTATATATTATTTAAAACTTATATTCTTCTTCAGTTATTTTTTTTCTTTTTTCTATTTCTTCGATATGCTTTAATTTTTCTTTTTCAAAAGCTTTAGAATCAAAACCATAATTTTCTATCATTCTGGAAGCGTGAATAGCTCCTAAGTAATGAGGCATTATCACAAAAGATGCTCCATATTTATAAAATTCTTGCGTATCTCTTATACTATGAGAAATAACAACAATTATTCCTTCTTTATTATGATTTCTATAATAAGAAATCAAATTTAAATTTGTTTCAAAATCTGGAATAGTAGATATTATTATTTTTGATTTAGAAATACGTATTTCCTCTAAAAAGTCTATATCGTCTGCATCTCCAAAACAACAAGGAATTTTATTTTTCTCTAATCTTCTTATGACCGAAGGATTAAAATCAATAACTAAATATTTAATATTCATTTTTTGAGCAACATTCACAAAATCATAACCAACTCTATCATAACCAAAAATTACCATATTATTTTCCTTATTTTCTTCTTCTTCATTTATGGTTATTTTTTTACCAAAATTAGAATTCAAAAATGATCTTAATTTTGAATATATTTCTTCTGAAAACATAAAGAAATATGTGGAACCTATAATGGTTATAATACCAACTAAGGTAATTAAAGAAACAAATTCTTTATTTAAATAACCTAAAGAATAACCTAAAGCAATAAGAATTAAAGAAAATTCACTTATTTGAGCCACAGTTAAGCCTGTCAAAAAAGAAGTTCTGTTTCTATAACCTAAAATATTCATAATTAAAAATACAATGATTGGATTACCTATCAAAACAAAAACAGAAAGTATCGTGGCAATATAAAAAATATTACTAAAATCAGTGAGAATTAATTGAGAACCAAGCATTATAAAAAATAATAAAATAAAGAAGTCTCTTAAAGGTTTCATTCTTGAACCGATTTCTTGAGAAAAAGGAGAAGAAGCTAATGCCACACCAGCAGCCAATGCTCCTATTTCTAAAGAAAAACCTAAAAAATGAAAAAGTGTGGCTAGTCCTGTTCCCCAAGCTATTGAAAAAATAAAAAGTAATTCTTGTGATTTTGCTAAGAAATCTAAAAATCTAGGTAAAATATATTTACTAATTAAATATAAAAATACAAAAAATACAAAACCCTTAGTTATAAGTAATAAAATATTTTGTGTTAAATTACCTTCTAGCAAAAAGGGAGAACCAGAAATAGACATAAAAAGCAAAATAATGGTAGCAATGATGTCTTGAACTAACAACATTCCAATAGAAACTTTTGCATAAGTTTTATTTAAATCATCTTTATCAGAAATAAGTTTTAAAACAATTATTGTACTACTAAATGTGAGAGCGATAGCACCTAAAGCAGCAGAGATTAAATTAAAACCTAAAAATTTTATAATAAAAAAACCAATAACAGAAGTAAAAATAACTTGTCCCACACCCGCAATAACGGAAACTTTACCTACTTCTCTTATAATATTTGGTTTAAGATTCAAACCTACTATAAAGAGCAAAATAGCAATACCAAATTTAGAAAATATTTCTATATAATCACTGGATTCAAATAAATTTAAGAAATAAGGGCCTATGATTATTCCACTTAAAATATAACCAACAATTAATGGTTGTTTAAGTATATGCATAATTACAGAGACTACAGTCGCTATCAAAATAATAAGCCCTATTTCTGTAAAAATATTCATTTAAATAAATTAATTATTAGTTGGTAATTCACAGCTACTTATTTCCGACAATTTTTCTAAACCTTGTTCCCCTGCATATTTTGTCCCATTTTTATCTATCCAAGTCGGGTAACCCTCTACACCCTTTTCGAGACATAAATTCGGATTTTCTGTACATTCAACATAAGGGACATATTTAAAAGAATCTTGAAAACGTGCTTTTTCTGCATTACAATGTGAACACCAGACAGCCCCGTACATAGTCAAATTTTCGGATGCTAGACATTGTGCAAAAATATCATACTTTCCTGAATCGATTGGTCCATCAGATGATCGAAGTAATACAGTTGCAATTGTTCCTAAAATTAAAAGACCTATTATTAAAAAGAAAATATTTTTTTGATTCATTTTTTAAAATTCGTAATTCCTGCCTACCGGCAGGCAGGCGTAATTGATAATTCGTAATTGATTCTATTCATCACAACAATCAACAAGTTTACCCATAATATCATCAAAAGTCATAGGTTTTTCTTTTTCTAAACTATTTTTAACATCTGGTATATTAATAATCTTTAACCTAAGTCCAAAAAACAAATTATAAGCCTTGTATGCGAAAGTGAATAATTGTTTTGCCTCTTCTATTTTACCATCTCCTTGTAATTTTGTACCGACTTCCATAAGTCGCATCGTCGTTCCAAGCAAATGTTTAGAAATACACCAACTTTCAGCCTCTGTCTTGTCTATCATTCGAGCCAAAAGTACTTTACGCATCTCTCGTACTTCACTTAACATTTCATAATATTCATCTTTGCCCGTTTTTGCTCCAGAAAAAAAGAAATGCTCTTCTAGACTTATCAAATTCATAACAGCAATACTTAAATCTTCTTCAGTAGATAAATCAACACCTCTATTCTCTTTCAAAGAAGCTATCTTTTTCTGAAGTTCCTCAAAACTCATTAATTTTAGATCTTGTGACATAATATTATTTTAAAATTGTAGAAATTTGCTTTTTAGAATGGTCTGGCCGGGGTTCGGGGCCCCGGAGAACCGAGGACCTTATAAAAAGTAAATTCCTACAATTTTACATTAAATTATAATAAAAACATAATTATACCAAAAGCGACCAAAATAAGTAATAATACTACCCTAGCCTTTTTCGTTTCTAATCTGCGTAATCTATCTATCTTCTCCATCATAATTTTATTTGTAGTAAACAAAAGTACGAGAATAAGTGGTAAAACAAAGACTATATTATAAATAATCAAATACCAAAAACCCTTCCAGAAATTTGCATAATCATGAAGTAAAGTCAAAACAAAAAGATAAGGACCTCCAGTGCATGGAAATTCAAACATAGCAACTAATGCACCTAACACAAAAAAAGCTGGAATAGAACCTTTACTTATAACTTTCGCTAAAGTCCCGTGCGTACTTTCAGGTATTTTTAATTTAATTGGAAAACTTGGGAAAAATTCATTTGTCAAACCAATAAAACTATAAAGCAATAATATAACTGCTCCTATCTTCGCCATTATATTTGGAACATTAAAAAAACTAAGAGCTTGAAGAGCCCCTAATCCTATTAATGTATAAATAATAGCAATAGCCAAGATATATACTCCCCCCGATATTAAAATAAATTTTCTACTTTTATTTAAGCTAAATAAAAATGCCATTGTCAAAAATAATACAGATATAGCACAAGGATTAATACTATCTATCAATGCTGAAACCATAATGACTGGCAAAAAAAATCCCTGCCCATTTGTAGCCAAAAAGCTTGAAAACATATAGTTATATTAACATAAAAAATCTCAAAAACCAAAAATTTTTGTTTTTAAGATTTTTTATACCTACTGATACTGAATATACAAAGGCTGAGGATTCAATTTTAATAAATCATTCGGTGTCATTAAAGTTGTCCCTTTATCTAAAACATCATTTTTGTAAAATAATTTGAAACCAGTAAATTGGACAGGTTCTTTATAGACAAATTGTTTATATGTATTTATTTTTTTAGCTGCTCCTCCCCAACCATCCATATGCATCACTATTTGCACCTCCGGTAATGTTTTAATATTTTGATAATTAGTTATCATTTTTTGTGTATATCTATGAATTACTAAAATTTTTGGTGTTAAATTATTTTCTTTTACAATTTTCGCCATAAACTCTGCTGCAAAATTTATATCCGTAGCATCGAATGTCCCCACAACTTTCCCTGGTCTTATTCCTGTTTTCATAGAAAATTCTGCATCAATCCCTAGATGAACATTCGGCAATTTCAAATACTTTTCAAGCAATGGTACTTCCGTTTGCAAATTACTAAAACCAACTTGAATATCTAAAAAAACAATAGCATTAATTTTCTCTGCTATTTTCAAAACTTTATCTATTTCCTTATCGGGCATCCTAGCTCTATATTTACCATCTTGTCCTGCACTTCCCTGTGCTACGACTGCAATATAATGAAGTGCTGGTACGACTGGAGTAAAAGGATCTGCAGTATTCCATTTTTTAACTTCAACATCCAATCTTCTAAGCATTTCACTTTCTTCATATTCTCCCAAGACTCCCATTTTCTTAGAATATAAATTCCCATAATAAGCAATAATTCGATTAAAAGGTAAAATAGCTCCATCATTTGGATAAACAGTTTTTACAGGCCAAAGATGAGATTTTATTGGTTGTGGAGACAGAGGAACTTTAGTAGTTTTAGTTATTGATTTACCATTCTTATCTGTTTCAACAGTTTTGACGGTTTCATAAACGATCTTGTCTGGTGGATTATTTGCTATTTCATTTATTTTTTTATCATAAGCCACAGTGTCTAGGGGTGAAATAGTAGGTTCTTTTTTTTCTTCAAGTTTTGTTATGACATCTTTTATATTATTAGAAACAGTACTGCTAAGAAATTCTGGAGTCACAAAAAATAAAACAAGGACAAACAATAAAATTACAAAAAACCAAAAGTGTGTACTTCTAAACGTACTTTTTATTTTCAGAAAAATATTATCCTTCATTAAAGTAGAGTATACCAAAGTTTTGACACTTTCACACTTTTTTGGTTAAAGGAAACTAAAATAAAAAACTTGAAGTATTAGGCAATTTCATCTATAATAGAGGTCTTAATATCTAACCTTTCTATTAATAGAAAGAAAAAATAAAAAATCATGCAAAACCCATTTCAAAACGCAATGTCTCAATTAGACAAAGTTGCTAAAATCAAAAATTTTGATAATGAATTTATAGCCCGTTTGCGCCAACCTGACCGTGATATAAGGATATCTATCCCTATAAAAATGGACAATGGTTCTTTAAAAATATTTGAAGGTTATAGAGTTGAATACAATAACGCTCTCGGACCATATAAAGGTGGTGTTAGATATCATCAAGATACAGAAATAAATGAAGTAAAAGCATTAGCATTTTGGATGGTTCTCAAATGTGCTGTTGCTGGAATCCCAATGGGTGGAGGAAAAGGTGGAATAACAGTCAACCCCAAAGAATTATCAAAGGAAGAATTAGAAAGACTCTCACGTGGATGGGTACAAAAACTTTCAGATATTTTGGGACCTAGAAAAGATGTCCCGGCTCCTGATGTAAATACTACACCTGAAATAATGGATTGGATGAATGATGAATATCAAAAAATAACAGGAGACAAAACTGGGGCGATGATAACAGGTAAGCCACTAGAAAAAGGAGGTTCAGAAGGGAGAGGTACAGCAACAGCACAAGGTGGTTTTTTTGTTTTTGAAACTTTCAAAAAAGAATTAAATTTACCTACAAAATGTAAAATCGTGATTCAAGGTTTCGGAAACGCTGGATCAAATGCAGCACTCATTTGGAGTAAAGCAGGACACAATGTCATCGCTATCTCAGATTCAAAAAATGGAATACATAACGAAAACGGTCTTGATATAGAAAAACTTATAAAATATAAAAAGGAAAACGGTTCCCTTTCAGGTTTTGAAGATTCTAAAAATATAACAAATGAAGAACTTTTAGAAATCGAATGCGATTTACTAATACCCGCTGCATTTGAAAATCAAATAACTAATAGTAATGCCGATAAGATAAAAGCTAAAGCAATTTTAGAACTTGCTAACGGTCCGATAACTCCAGAAGCAGATGAAATTTTATTTAAAAAAGGTACTCCAATCATACCAGATATTTTGGCAAATTCTGGTGGCGTCACAGTTTCCTATTTTGAATGGGATCAAAATTTGAAAGATGAACATTGGAGTGAAAAAGAAGTTTTTAATAAACTTCAACCTATGCTTGAAGATTCGGCTCGAAAAATTATAGAAAAAGCAAAAGAATCTAACACAGACTTTCGTCGTGGTGCATTTATCTTGGCACTGGAAAGAATAAAAGCCAAAATGGAATAAAAATTATCTTCTTCTTATTTTTTATAACAAAAAAAGCTATTTGATAAAAAGCTATTTTTGTATTATTGTAAAGATAGCTATTGGAGACCCACCTTAGCTCGTATGTTAATACGAGGCAGGTTATCTAAATGGTAAGACACAATGAAAAATATTGGGAGATCGTCTAATGGTAGGACAATGGATTCTGGATCCATTTATCTAGGTTCGAATCCTAGTCTCCCAGCCCTGCGGATAAATCATAACAAACTCTCTTTCTTATGAAAGAAAATCGACATTATAATTGTATTAATAGTATAAGGTCGATTTAAAGTTAATTAAAAAGAATAAAAACATGAATAAAACAAAAAAAATAGTTTTAGGATTAGGAGCTCTAGCATTAGCATTAGCAATAGGAACCTTCGCTAGTTCAGCTAGTGCATATAAAGGAGATCCATCAGTAAAAGGACCAAATTATTCTACGGAAAGACATGAAGCTATGGAAAAAGCTTTTGAAACAAAAGATTACACCGTATGGAAAAGTCTTATGCAAAATAATGGTAGAGTCACACAAGTTGTGAATAAAGATAATTTTGCAAAATTTGCTGAAGCTCATGAATTAGCCGAGAAAGGCGATTTAGAAGGAGCAAAAAAGATAAGGCAAGAACTTGGATTGGGATTAGGAAATGGTAATGGAAAAGGCACAGGAAACGGACAAAATAGATCAAACTGTGTAAATCGTTAATAAAAATACATCAAACCCCGACTTAGTTCGGGGTTTAGTGTATTAATTTAGAAAGACTGCTAATATATAAATATGGAAGAAAAAGAGTTATCAGATGAAGAAATAGTAGAGAAAGTCAGGACTTCTAATCAAGAGCTCTATGTTATTATTGTTGATAGATATCAAAAAAAACTTATCCGTTATGTTAATAATTTAATCAAAGATGAAAATAAAGCAATTGATGTTGTTCAAGAATCATTTATAAAAGCCTTCATAAATTTAAATAATTTTAATATTGAAAAAAAATTTTCTAGTTGGATTTATCGTATAGTACATAATCAAGCAATAAATTTAGCTAAAAAATATCAAAAAGAAACTCCATTATTGGAAAATTGGGATTTTAAAAGTGATGATAACATAGAAGAAGATTTTGAAGAAAAAGAAATAAAAGAAAAAGTAGAAGAATGTTTAAAAAATGTTCCACTTATTTATGGAGAACCATTATCACTATATTATATTGATGAAAAATCGTATGAAGAAATCAGCGATATATTGAGAATACCAATGGGTACAGTCGCAACCCGTATTAATAGAGCAAAAAAATTAATGAAAAAAATATGTCAGAAGAACTAAAAGATATAAAAGAAAATATAATGAGCCAAATAAATAATGGTAAAATAAAAATGAAACCAAAGATATATTTTATTCTTGGTTCTATTTCAACTTTTATAGGTTTAATATCTTCTATTGTAATTTCAATATTTCTTTTTGGACTTGTTAGATTTTCGTTACGTACTCATGGACCAATGGGACAATATAAATTCGATCAAATGTTGTCTTATTTTCCTTGGTGGACAGTAGTATTAGCTATCTTCAGTTTAATTTTAGGAATATGGCTTATTCATAAATATGATTTTTCTTATAAAATAAAACCATGGATAATAATTTTGATTTTTATTTTAGCAATTGCGACAGTTGGCATATTTATTGATATTATTGGTTTCAATGATATTTTATTCCGTTACGGTCCGATGAAAGGTATAATGGGTAACGGTTATCTCCGTGGTCCCCTTTAGTTCATCTCTAAATTTGATATAATCAATTTGTGCAAAAAGTAAAAGATATTATTTTCAAATACATTCGAATTATCAGATATATCTTTGCTGGAAGTATCGCCACAGGCTCTAACTTAGCGATTCTTTTTATATGCGTACACTTTTTTAATTTATGGTATCTAACTTCTGCTATCATTTCTTTTTGTTCCGCTGTCATTATCAGCTATCTACTTCAAAAATTTTTTGTATTCAAAAATTATTCTAGAGAAAATATGCATAAACAATTTGCTATCTTCTTCATTTTTAATTTATTTATGCTTGGTATAAATACTTTGTTAATGTATACTTTTGTTGATATAATAGGCCTCTGGTATCTTTTTGCCCAAGCTTTGGCTGCCATCATTGGTGCTTGTGTAAATTATATTTATTTTAATAAAATTATATTTAAAAAAGATTAAATAAAATGACAACAAAATCAAAAGTCATCGTTATACTTCCTGCACTGAACGCAGAAAAAACTTTAGAAAAAACGGTACAAGATATATCAAAAAATATTGTAGATGAAATTATTCTCGTAGATGATGGAAGTACAGATGATACTGTAAATATTGCTAAAAGACTCGGTCTTACTGTTTATACTCACGAAAAAAATAAAGGCTATGGTGCAAATCAAAAAACATGTTATCGACTCGCTTTAGAAAAAAAGGCAGATATTATTGTAATGATTCATCCCGATTATCAATATGATGCAAAAGTAATTAAATATTTAGTAGGCTTCATTGAGGAAGGATATTGCGACGTGATGTTAGGCTCGCGAATTAGATCAAGAAAACAGGTAGCTAAAGGAGGCATGCCTTTTTATAAATATATTTCTAATCGTTTTCTTACTCTTTGTGAAAATATACTAAGTGGATACAACTTAGCTGAATGGCACACGGGCATGAGAGCTTACAAGAGAGAGGTTTTAGAAAATATCGACTTCAAAAATAATTCGGATGATTTTATTTTTGACACCCAAGTACTGTTCCAAATAGTAGAAAAAGAATATGACATCGGAGATATTCCTGTTCCAGTCAGATATCACCCTGAATCTTCTTCTATAAATTTCAAAAGAAGTTTAACTTATGGACTGCTTACTCTTTATACTGCTATTAAATTTTTTTTAAAAAAATTAATTAATAGAAAATGAAAAATAATAAAACAGAAATATTATTGTACGTAGGTGTAGTTTTTGTAATTATTCTTTTTGCTTTTAGTTTATTTAAAAATATTGCTTATCCTTTACTTTGGAATGATGAAGCGTCAACGGCAATGTACGGCAGAAGAGTACTGGAATACGGTTATCCAAAAGTTCATGACGAAAAAAACTCATTATACCTTTTAAGTGACACAAATTTTAATATTGGAATAAGAAATCCTGGTGATATTTATGTAGCAGAAGGTTGGACTCAATATTATTTGGCAGCATTTGGTGATTATTTTGCTAATAAAACTAGCAATTTATACACAAAAACAGCCATTTTACGTGCACCTTTTGCTTTAGCTGGTTTTTTAGCAATAATTATCTTTGGAATAACCATTAGTTTATTTTTTAAAGACAATAAGAAAAAAGCTTTCATTGCATTTTTTCTATTTGAATTAGTTTCAATTTCTTTAATTTTACATCTAAGAGAAGTCCGTTATTATTCTCTAATCTTATTATTTTCAGCAGTTCTTCTTAATGTTTATTTAAGATATATAGTATTAAAAACATTGAGCTACAAACATTATGTTTGGATAACTTCTTTATTTATTGTCTTACTTTTCCATACTCATTACCCTGTTGCCGCTATTTTTATGCTTACATTTGGTTTCCACAATTTATTTTTATCATACAAAACATGTGAAAAAAAATTATCAATTTTTGTGAATAATTTTTTAAAATTAGCTTTACCTTTATTTATTTCACTTATTTTTATTGTCCTATCTCTAATTTATTTTAAAACATTTATTATTACTAGCTCTATAGCTTCACAATCTTCATTGGGTATTGGAAATTATTTTTTTAATATCTTCGTAGCCTTTTTATTTTTTACAAAATTTGAACTTCTATATTTAGCAATATTTATAAAAATATTATTATTTTCTTTTTTATTCTTAGCAAGAAATAACACAACTAAAGAAAATAAAATCCTTCTAGGGGTTTCTAATTTTTTGTCATTATTTTTTTGTATTTATATATTAGTAATGGCGCGTACTATTTTTCTATTTGAACGTTATATAATCGTTTTACAACCAGTTTTAATCTGCATTATTTTATTAGATATAGTATTATGTTGGTATCTATTTAATCAAATTTTTATAAAACCAGAATCTATTAACAAAAAACAAGTACCCAGAATTTTCTTTGTAATTATCTCAATAGCCATCTGGATAAGTATTATTCCATTAATGGAACTAGTAAAAGGTCATTTCTACGAATTGACACACCAATATAAAGGTCCGCTTGATTTTGCTATTCCATATATAAAAGAAAAATTTGATGACCCATCTAAAATAATCATCGCCACCAATTATGAAGAAAATTCTTATATGTATTATCTAAATAGTAGGACAACCATTGGGTATGTTGGTAATAATTTAGAAGAAGATAGAAAAATAGAGCCAGACGTCATAATTATTAGAAAATATTTTCTTGGAGGGCAACAACGTTACTTAGATATTTTCAATAAATTCTTTAATGATAAAAAATACGAAGAAGTAAGTTTCCCTATTTATGAATATCCATTCAATAATATTCCAGAATTAAATCTTAGCGTTAGTCATCTTTTTAAAACTCAGTTTGCTTCAAAAGATAATGAGAAATTATATCTATACATAAAACAATAAAGTTGTTTTATTTTCTAAAAACTATTTTCCAAGGATTAATAACTCCTTCCAAAATAATTTTAATTGATATTTTCGATTTTCCCTCAATGCGTTCAATAAAAATAATCGGTACTTCAAAGAAAGTGGCTCCTGCTTTATATAAAAGATATTTAAGCTCTGGAACAAAAGCATACCCCTTTGCACCTATTTTTGATAAATCAATTTTTCTCATTAAATCTATAGAGATAACCATATAATCACAAGAATAATCGTGAATTGGCATGCGAAGAATCATTTTATAATATAAATTGCCAAAAAAACTCAATACTCTACGTGGTAATTTAGATCCGATCATTTTACTTCCTAGTGCATGACGAGACCCTATTACCACTCCATAATCTTTACTTTTTTCGATCATTTCTGGAAGATATTTCAATTGAGGAGAAAAATCTGCATCCATCAAAATAACAGATTCAATATCTTTATCATTTATAATTTGTAAAAATACATTAATATATGCTCTTGCTAGCCCATCTTTTTCTTTTCTAGAAACGAGTGTAATATTTGAGTATTCTTTTTTAAATTCAGTGACAATAGAAGCTGTACTATCTGAAGAATTATCATCTGCTACTATAACTGAAATATTTGGCAAAAGTTTAAAAATTTGAGGTATTAAAATTTCAATATTCTCTTTTTCATTATAAGTAGGAATAACAATAACTTTTTTCATAAATATAATAATTTAATTATTTTTCTCTTTTTTAAAATCAGCCTCAACCATAATTCTTACTAATTCTTTAAAATTACATTTTGGTTTCCAATTAAGAATTTTCCTAGCTCTACTGCTATCACCACAAAGAGAGCTAACTTCATTTGGTCTAAAATATTTTGGATTAATTTCAATTATAATTGAACCAGTTTTCTTGTCTATGCCCTTTTCATTTAAACCTTTCCCACTCCATTTAATATCAATATTTAAAATCTTACAAACTTCTTCAATAAATTCACGAACTGAATGTGTTTCACCTGTAGCTATAACAAAATCCTGTGGGGTTTTTTGTTGAAGCATCTTCCAAGCTGCTTCCATATATTCTGGTGCATAACCCCAATCACGAGAACTATTGATGTTGCCTAAAAATAATTTTTCTCTCTTCCCAGCTTTTATTTCATTTAATCCTTTGGTTATTTTTCTAGTAACAAAATCTCCTCCCCTCCTAGGAGATTCATGGTTAAATAAAATACCACTAGCTACAAACATACCATAACTTTCACGATAAACTTTTGCTATTTCAAAACCATATAATTTAGCTACGCCATAAGGACTTTTGGGACCAAACGGAGTTTTCTCATTTTGTAGCATTTGTTTTTTATCACCACTAAATAATTCAGAAGTTGAAGCTTGATAAATTTTACAATTAATATCTAAATTCTTTACAGCTTCTAATAAATTAAGAACACCTATCGCATCTGTTTGAGCTGTGTAAAAAGGAATATCAAAAGAAACACGAACATCAGATTGAGCTGCAAGATTATAAATTTCATCTGGTTTTATTTCTTTAACAATTCGTAAAATAGAATCAGTATCAATCATATCTCCATAAAAAAGTTGTACTCTGTCTAATTTTTTTTGATCGAGTAAATGATCAATATTATTAGTATTAAAAGTACTACTACGTCTAACCATTCCATAAACTTTATATCCTTTCTTTAAAAGGAATTCAGCTAAATATGAACCATCTTGTCCTGTAATACCTGTTATTAAAGCTTTTTTCATAAATATAATAATTTAATTATTTTTCTCTTTTTTAAAATCAGCCTCAACCATAATTCTTACTAATTCTTTAAAATTACATTTTGGTTTCCAATTAAGAATTTTCCTAGCTCTACTGCTATCACCACAAAGAGAGCTAACTTCATTTGGTCTAAAATATTTTGGATTAATTTCAATTATAATTGAACCAGTTTTCTTGTCTATGCCCTTTTCATTTAAACCTTTCCCACTCCATTTAATATCAATATTTAAAATCTTACAAACTTCTTCAATAAATTCACGAACTGAATGTGTTTCACCTGTAGCTATAACAAAATCCTGTGGGGTTTTTTGTTGAAGCATCTTCCAAGCTGCTTCCATATATTCTGGTGCATAACCCCAATCACGAGAACTATTGATGTTGCCTAATTCAAAATTATCTAATAACCCTAGTTTTATTTTTACCATAGATTTCGTAATTATCCTAGCGACAAAGCTTTCTTTTGATCTTGGAGATATGTGATTAAAAAAAATTCCAGAACAAATAAAAAGATTATGTTTTTTTCTATATCTCATCACATATTTATTATGAGCTTTGAGTTTAGCTTTACCATATGGACTTGTAGTATTAAACGATGTTTCTTCGTTTTGAAATAATTTAGTTTTACTAAATATTCTAGAGCTTCCTGCTTGAAAAATTTTTACCTTAGAATTAAACTTCATAGCTTCATCAACTAAATATCCAAAACCAGTATAATTTATCTTATTAGTTTCTTTAAGTAGTTTAAATGATTTGGCTTCATTAGATTGAGCTGCAAGATTATAAATTTCATCTGGCCTAGATATTCTTATGGCCTTTTTAATAGATTTTAAATTACCAAGATCTCCTTTTATTAAAATTATTTTTTTGTTTTTATATAGCTTTTCAATATTCAACAAAGAATCTTTTTTAAAACTACGAACTAAACCAAAAACCTTGTAATTTTTTTTCACAAGTAATTCAGCTAAATATGATCCATCTTGTCCAGCAATACCTGTGATTAAAGCTCTTTTTTGATACTTGGGCATAATAAAATATAATATATCATTTCAAACAAAAAGAATACTATTTCTAATTAGATTGTTTATTTTAATATAAATGTATGTTATATTTCTATTATAAATTATGCTTAAATTATCAAATAAAAAAGTTGAAATATTTTATCCGACCTGTAATATAGATACAGTAAAAGATGGTCGTGGTGGTATATTCACGTGGATTCCACAAGACGCAATTATGGAATTCAATATGTTGTATTTTACTCCTGGAGCCTCAAGAGGAAATCATCGTCACCCTGAATTTGTGGAATATTCTTTGATTGTTGATGGATCTGCAATTGTTGTCACTAAAGATGCACCATCTATGAAAGAAAAAGTAATACACGTTAGCAAAGGTTCTTGTATTAGAACACCAAAGGGTGTCAACCATACAATACATGCAATTACCAATCTAACAGTAGTAGCTATGCTCACCAAACCTTGGGATGATTGCAAGACTCCTATTATTAGAGAAAATATTTTGAAGAAATAAAATGACTACAATAGGCCTTTTTGGTGCAAGTGGATTTGTGGGTAAAAAATTGCATACTTCATTAATTAAAAAAGGATATGCAGTATTCCCTATTACTCGTGATAATTATTCTGAACACATAGGGAAATTTTATGATATAGTCATAAATTCTGCTATGCCTTCAGCAAGGTTTTTGGCAAAAATAGACCCAGAAAAAGATTTTAAAGAAACCGTTCAAAAAACTGCAGATATATTTTATAATTGTACTTTTAATAAATTTATTCAAATTAGTACCGTTTCAGCAAGATGTCAACTGGACACCGTTTATGGAAAACACAAACTAGCAGCAGAAAATATATGTAATTGTGACAATAATCTCATCATACGTCTTACTTCTATGTTTGCTGATAATTTAGAAAAAGGTGTTTTAATTGATATGTTAAAAGATCAAAAAGTTTTTGTTGATAAAGAAAGTAGATATAGTTTTGCTGATATTGATTTTGTAACTGATTATATAGCGTCCAATCTAGACAAAAGTGGTCTATTGGAAGTAGGTGCACACAATTCTGTAAAATTAAAAGATATTGCAAAATACCTTGGAGTTAATATAGAATTTGATGGTACATTAGATATACAAGAAATAGAAAACAATGATAAAGAACTACCTGATGCAAGAGAAGTTTTCAAATTTATTGATAATTATAAAATGAATTTTCAAAATGCAAAAAACAAAAATAACTAAATGTAGATTTTGTGGAAATAAAAAAATTATTCCAGTAATTAATCTTGGCAACCAATATTTATCTTCTATATTTCCCAAAGATCTTTCTTATCATAAAAATATAAAAAAACAACCCTTAAATTTAGTTTTGTGTAAAAAAAATAAAAATAGTTGTGGTGTTTTACAACTTAGCCATTCTTTTGATATGTCAGAAATGTATAAACAATATCCTTTTACAAGCTCTACAAATTCTTCTATGCCAAAAATTTTGAAAGATGTACTCGATAGTACTCTTTTTTATGTTAATTTAAAAGAAAATGATTTAGTTTTAGATATTGGTGGAAATGATGGAACTCTTTTGTCATACTTAAAAGATACAAAATGCGATCTACTATGTATTGACCCTGCACAAAATATAAAACCAATTTTTACTTCAAAAAAATTCAAAACAATCACAAATTATTTTAGTGAGAAAGTTTACAAGTCCGCAACAAAGAAAAAAGCAAAAATAATTTTTAGTATTGCTATGTTTTATCATCTATATAATCCAATTAAATTTTCTAAAGAGATAGAGGCTTGTTTGTCTGATAATGGTATTTGGGTGATTCAAATGGCTTATCTCCCAAAAATGATTGAGACAACAATGTACGACAATATAGTACATGAACACGTAGGTTATTATGGGATAGACAATATACGCTGGATTATGGAAAAAGCTGGTCTAGAAATTTTTGATGTTATTGTCAATGATGTTTATGGTGGAAGCTTTAGATTATTTATAAAAAAGAAAGGATGTTCAAAATATCCTAAATCTAAAGGTTATAATAAAGAATTAAAAAATGAGAAAAAAATAAAAATTTATCATCCGACAACTTACAAAAAGTTTATGGAAAAAATAGAAAGATCTCGGGAAGACTTACTTTCTTTGTGTAAAAAGATTAAATCAGAAGGTAAAAGTGTTTGGATTTATGGTGCTTCCACTAAAGGTAATACTATTCTTCAATATTGTGGAATAACAAAAGAATTAATAGAAGCCGCTGCTGATGCTAATCCATTCAAATCTAAGAAGTATATGATCGGGTCAGATATTCCAATTAAAAAAGAAACAGAAATGCGTTTTAAAAAACCAGATTATTTACTAGCATTACCTTATAGTTTCACAAATGCATTTATTAAGCGTGAGGCTAAACTAGTTAAAAGTGGTACAAAATTTATTATTCCATTGCCAAAAGTAAAAATTATCAAATAAAAATGAAAAGTAAAATTTTAAAAATATCAATAATAGTATTATTTATATCTTTTTTTATTTTATTAAACTGGAATTCTTTTCAAGCTCCGTTTGAACGTGATGAAGGTGAATACGCCTACTCAGCTTGGTTGCTTCGTACTGGAGGCACACCTTATCAAGATTCTTTCTTACAAAAACCACCACTCATCATTTATACATACCTTGCAGGACAAATGATAAGTCCATTCGCAGTTTGGCCACCAAGAATGTTGGCCTCCATTTTTATATTTATAACAGCAATTTTAATTTATTTAATTGCCAAAAAAGAATGGGGCGAAATAGCAGGCATATTCTCAGCTTTTTTATTTTTACCTATGATTGGATTTCCTGTTTTGACTCCATTTACTGCCAATACTGAAAAATTTATGATTTTACCAATGATCGGAATATTAGCTCTTTTTGTTTATTTTAAAAATAGTCTAAAATCGTGGCCATATATTTTAGCAGGAATACTTTCTTCAATAGCAATTTTTTATAAACCAATATGTTTACCAGTAATTATTTTTATAATTATTTTTTATTTATTCAAACTTTATAAATCTTATAAAAATCCTAAAATATCCTTATTAATCAAGCCTTTTTTACTACTTGGAAGCTCCATGATATTAACAAGTATAATAATACTACTTCCATTTTTAAAAGTCTGGTCATTTTTTATCGAAGAAGTTTTTATTTATAATTCTTCATACATCAATACTTTCAATAATCCCTATCTCTTTAATTTTTTGGATAAATTTATTCATTATTGGTGGATTCTATTACTTCTTTTATTTGGACTTATTTTTGAAAAACCAAAAAATATTTTATATTATTTTACTTTATTAATATTTTCCCTGTTGGCCGTACT
>Ga0210050_1001404_pt1 | contig 26135 bp, 27 predicted proteins | sample CryGey132114_all_FD_185463 | JGI IMG/M metagenome (GOLD analysis project Ga0210050, IMG submission 185463) | Groundwater microbial communities from aquifer - Crystal Geyser CG22_combo_CG10-13_8/21/14_all (SPAdes) (version 2) | ecosystem: Environmental > Aquatic > Deep subsurface > Groundwater ... | reverse complement strand
TCCCTACGATGTGGCCGAAGAGTTGAACAAGATCTGGTTGCTACGTGATTGGGTTGTGTTGCCAATTCCCACTTCAAGGGCACTGGAAGTACTGGAGGTTTTGCGGCAGATGGGGGTAGTTCCGTTTGAAGACCCCATCCGGTTTGGAATAACCCAAACCCACCTGGACTTTTACGGGGAAGGCACCAGGTGAACTGCTTTGAATGAAAAACAACGACCGGTCTGATACCCAGTCGTTTTTCAATTAAATTTTTTTGGAGAAATCATCCTCGAAAAGTTTAAGTTTGGATAGGGATTCCCTGACACAAAATTCCCCTACTCATAATTTCTTCCATCACCTGTTATCGGTATTTCATCACCAAAATTTTGGTATTCTTCGCCGACAACAATCGCCAAAAAAAACGATAGGATTGGTGCGTTACTGCCGAAGAATGCCAAAATTTGTGTGATTAAACCCATGTATATGTAGTATTTTGCCTTCCTATTGTACTCTACGTATGTAATAACCCTTTCACAACTCAGTCAGCATGGAAAAAGTGGAGGGTTGTTAAAACAAGGTTTTTTGAGCTTAATTACTCCAGATCTTTCACTGGGTTGTTTTTGTGAAGTAATAAATGTATAAAATAACTTCACTTGGAATTATCAAATATGTGTGTCGCAATATTCATAGGTGTTTTGTGAGGTGTAAAATATAAATATGAAAATTCGTAACATTATGACAACCGATGTTACAAGTATTACTCCGGACACTACTTATGCCGAAGCTGCAAAACTAATGCACGAACACACCATAGCTTCTATCCCTGTGACTGACAAAACTGGCATTCTGGTCGGAATCCTGTCTGAGAAAGATTTGTTTATAGAATTATATCCAAAATACGATGAGTTTTACGAAAATACCCATCTAGCTAGGAGGCAGGAAGAAATGGAAGACAAGGTGAACGATCTTAGAGTAAAACCTATCTCTAACTACATGACAAAAAAGGTTCTTACCATTAGTTCGGACGACCCAATTATGAAGGCCGGTGGTTTAATGTTGGCTCGCCACATCCACAGATTACCAGTAGTTGATGAAGGAAAATTTATTGGCATAGTCTCCCGCGAAGACGTCTTTAGTGCTGTACTAAAATTTCATCTGGGGTTTTAGGATGTATAAAATACTAGCATCGTTCCGTTCTCCTCGTCGAGTTTTTAAGGAAGCGGAACAACCGAAGCCCGTTGCATGAGAAGGGGGAGTAAGCCCTTTTCCACTCCCTGCATAAGGAAATGGAAACATTGTTTTATTACCTCCTTAGGGTTTTTGTAACCACGTCAGTACGTACGTACTGACGTGGAAAAAGCCGAGTTGGGCGTTGGGTTTGTTTATTACTAAAGTATTACGATTACTCTCGAGATAAGAATACAACGTTAAAATCCGGAGGTGGTCCTTGGGGGTTGATTTTATTGTCCCCTTTTATCTTTTTACTTATAGCACACTGCCAAGCTCACTCCTTCCGTAAAAGATGGGGTGGAACCATTTTTTATTTCCTCTATTCGTGCTACCCCGAGTTTTGCTTCGGCGCACGCTATCATTTCTGCAGTAACAGTGACATTGTTTGGGTCCAAACCTAGAGAGCTTATAAGTTTGCGTTGACCGTCAGTCATATTTGAGCTATCTATAGTGGTGTCACCTCCAGTAACTGTATCTGCGGCTGAGTCCTGTTGACCGGACACATTTGTTGAGTCACTACCAGTTAATGTGACATCTTGTGAAGAAGTCATTCTGCCCAGAAGAAATCCAGCTCCAAATATAACGACCATGAGTATAATCGTGAGTAGTGTTTGGTTGTTCATATATTTTATAGTTATGCTTTCTTGACCCACTAATCAAAGGGAAGTCCTGAGCAGTGGAAAGCGTTATTATGATCCTCGAATGAGTCTAAGAACAGCAAGTAATACTACCGCTCCAATAACTGCCACCATAAAGCTGTAGAGATTGAAGCCGTTAACTCCACCATTACCAAAAAGGTTCATAATATACCCACCGAGACCTGCCCCGATAATGCCAACGACAATGTTAAGAATAATGCCTTGCTGACCATCAGTACCCATTATCATTGATCCAATCCAACCTGCCAATCCTCCGAATATAATCCATACTAAGAAATTCATATTTTTTATATTAAATTACTATTACTGAGTGTTATCTTGCTTTTCCAATCCCCGCTCCGCCTCACGCTCATCAAGTGGACGGTTCATAACCACCAACTTAATAATTCCCCAAGCCACTACCCAATAAACAAGCATCGCCAATAGTGTGCTCCATTCCAAGGTACTTCCCCCGACGCTATTGGTACCGAATACCAATCGAAATGGTGCAAGGGGAACGTATGAGAGTGAGTATATTAAGTTCGTAAATCCGGCAGCTGCGTTCGCCCCTAGCAACTTTAGAATGAATCTAAAGAGTAAAAGAGCTTCGAGTACGTAGAATACATACCAAATTACGCGGGTTGTTTTGTAGAGTGTTTTTTCGTTATTCATATTTTTCACTTATGTTTATAATATTACTTCCGAACTTCCACTAGGTAATTTTATTAGCTTATCCCTCCTATAATTAATTATACTACTATACACACATATAGCTATGTACTGTATAATTTTCATCTGCTTTTGCACCCCATAATGAATACCTGATTACTATCGTATACCAGTATCACAAGAAATTACCACGTCCTTTATCTCATTAGGATTTACAGAAATATCAAGTGGCGTACATTTGGGAAAAACGGTCTCACTTACCGCTTTGACAGTGTATTCGCCAGGAGGAAGTGCAAATGAGAATACTCCATTTTTGTCAGTTAGACCTTCTGCAAAAAGTTGACCTTTTTTATTACTGTAAAAAATCTGTATTGTTGTTTCAAATGGTTGGTCATCACACCCAGGTTGGGGAGGATTTTGCATTACTGGGCAGATTGGCCCACGAAGAACGGTTCCATGCACTCCTGAATCAAAAGGCAAAATGCCAGTATTATCTGGCTGTTCGACTGAGGCAAAGTTTATAGGAATTTCGAATGCATCATCATTTTCGGGGAGACCTGAAGGATTATCCTTTTTAAAGATCAATGTTCCCTTTTGACTATAGGCAGAAGGATCTGAGGTAAAAGTAAGAGTTGCTTCAAACGGAACAAAATCTTCAGTCATCCAGTCGGCTTTCGCCTGTGCAATTGCCTGTCCCACAATCAATCCATCCCAGTTAGTAACAACAATAGGGAAACTGGCTTCAAAAAACCACGTGCCTCGTGCCTCACCGGTTATGGTAAGTGGACTTTGTATAGTTTGATTGAGACTAGGTGAGTAAATATGAATGTATTCTCTCTCTGGTGGTTCGTCGTTACCATTCCCTTCTATGGAAATTTTGTCGCCCAAAAATTTCGGCTGGCGGTTGGTCACCAAATCTATGATTGCTTTTTCGTTTGCAAAGATTTCTCGAATATAGTTACGAAATAAAAGATTTGAAACATCTGCCCGTACTCCATACGCCTCTATTCCTAGATGTCGGGCAATAAAAATAGAGCGGTACAAGTGAAATGATTGAGTGGTGATAATCATGGAAGAAACTCCAAAAATATCACGCGCACGGTACATAGAGCTGTAGGTGTCAAAGCCAGCATGGTCAAGAAAAATATCTTCACTAGGAACACCTTTCTCTATAAGATATAGACGGGCTGGGTTTACTTCATTATGAGTTAGCGTACTGTTATCTCCAGATACTAAAATCTTTGAGACCTTTCCCTCTTTGTACAACTCAACAGCTACATCAACGCGCGCAGAAAAAATTGGGGCCAGTGTGCCATCAACCGAAAGAGCTGCTCCAGGAACGAGTGCGGCCACTGCTACTGGAACCTGTTCAGCATTGTCGTATATGTATGCCCTTGTTTCAAAGTGAATAACTGTATTTACTATAAAGATGCCCAAGGTCAGTAGCCCGAAACAAATTACACTATAAACTACAAGATGTTTCATCACATTAGTATACGCTTTTTTTGGAAAAGCACTGAATTGAGAAACTCCCTGCAAGGTATTTGGATCTTGTTGCGATTCAGTCTAGAATTTAAGTATCCCCATTTTTTAGACATTACATGGTATTGACAAAATAAATATAGTGTGTATTATGTTTACACAAGTCACCGCCCTTCTATTGCAGTTGGGTACCAGGAGAAGTCTTGATGGTGAAGGGTTCGTCGCCTCCTGGCGAAGGGAACGCAGTTATAGGGTGGGACCTATACTGGCTAGCCCCTGTCCGGTGCGCACCACCGGCAGTAAACAGAAGCTACCGACCATTACTTGGCACGGGGCTTTTCTTTTTTATGTTACATCCGGGACTCGAACTTTTTTATGTTACAAGGTAAAGATGAAATGATGTTGCTACCGGACTTGGACTCGAAACTTACAGTTTCCAGTACCCCAATTGTCTGGATTGTTTTGCAAACTCACAATCCAGCTCAATCGGGTTTCGAGTCCAAACGCAACAGTCTACCAGACTGTTGCTGTCCTGGCAGCTCTAAAGCAAAATCACCCTCATCGGGTGATTTTGCTAAGAGTTACCGAACTTGGACTCAAACCAAGATGACAGGTACCAGAAACCTGCATCCTACAGTCGAATGAATGAGTGGAATAAAAATTAGTGTGTGCTTATGTGCATCGCTGCCGGACTTGGACTCGAACCAAGATGACAGGTACCAGAAACCTGCATCCTACCATTAGATGATCCGGCAGCGATATTCACAAGCTTAAAGAACACACTTATTTTTATTTCCGAATGAATGAGAACTGTATGATTCTCATACCATTAGATGATCCGGCAAGGGATCTTTTGAAGTGAAAACGAAGTTTTCACTTCTTCGTCTTTGCTTCAGTCGCTCTATAGTGCCAGAATTTTGGGAAGATTCAAGTACTACAGCCGAATAAACGTTATTTGGAAAGAGCTACTTTGTTCCGTGAATCACTCGCCAACCGCAACCCTTCTTGGCTTTGGCTGGTGAAAAGCGGACATGAACAATACCGGTATTTCTAATTAGTAATATTTTAATAATTCGGATACCTGCTCGCCAGAGACTCATTTCCTGCGGTCGACACATGTGTTCCAGGAAAAAATTGATAAAAACGGCGTGCGACACTACCACCACCCGAGAATTTTCCGGTAATGATTCCAGATGACGGCGTGCCTCTGCCAATCGTCTGGTAAAGTCGGCATATGTCTCTCCATCATGCATGGAGGCACTCTTCATTCCAAAAAACCAACGAAGTAAGTAAGTAATGGTAACCTTACCAAATATCCGCTCTCCCACCAAAAACTCTGGCCGATGCAGTTCCTCAAAAGCAGGATGAGTTTCTGGTATTAAATCGCATTCATTACTTATAACCCGAGCTGTTTCGATAGAGCGTAAGTATGTACTCGTAATCAAGTGTGTCGGTCGTTGTCGTTTTAGAAACTTGGCAATGTTAATGGCCTGAATTATACCCAGCTCGTTAAGAGTGGTATGTGGATGCTGATGTCTGAAGGCATCATTTCCATCCGTCCGTCCATGTCGCACAAAATATACATCCATAAAATTTATTCAGCAAAGTGTGCGTGATCGTTCCAGGTTCGTAGCGACCAGGTGTTGGTTTCGATATCACGTTTTAGTATTGTGATACCAGTATTGTGCATCTGCATGGTTTGAGAGAGATGGTGCCAAATATCGGTCGTCAAATTCTTTTCAGTTAGGACTGTAGCAGCAAGATAACGGATGAATAAACCATGCGATACTACTAATAATCGTTCCTCGGGACGATTTTCTAAATAGGTCAGTGCATTGAGAGCGCGACTGGAGACAGCAGTAAATAATTCTCCTTCAAAGTAACTCCAATTAGGATCATCCATATGCTTCACCTCATCCGCTAGAAAGGTTTGATATTCAACTGAATCACGTGACATACCCTCAAACATTGCTGGACGGGTGATTTCCCGAAAGAGTGGTTCAAGTATTATTTTATGACTCGTTTTTTTAGAAATAGAATCTGCGGTTTCTCTTGTCCGTACCATATCAGAAGCAATGAGGGCGTCGAATTCTAAATGAGCACAGCGTACGGCCAGCGTCTCGGCCTGCCTTTTTCCCAACGCTGATAATGGTTCTTCAAAACCCTGAACACGATTTTCCGCATTTGCGGCTGTTTCTCCGTGGCGGGCAAGATAAATTAATTGATTGGCCATGATTATGCTTTTTTCTCGTTTAACTCCATCGCAGCAATTTCAAGTGGTAAGTAAGGGAGGGGTGACTTGGCGGTTTGGTCGGCTACTGCGATTAATCGCAGTAGTAAATGGGAATTGAGGGGGGTGCTTGTACTATTGGCAAATTCACTGAGTTTATTCTGCATGTCGGTACCAAACTGAGCAAGAATAGCGGTGTCGTTACCGCCGCGGTTGCGCAAGATCATGACAGCGCGAACATGGTCTAAAAGAACGCGGATAAATAATTTCATATCTACGTGAGTAGCGGCGGCGTCCGCAATCGCCGAGAGTGCGCTGGCAGAATCTTTGGTGTGAAAAGCGTCAAGAAGGGCGGTAATAATTGCCTGCTTGGGAGCGCCGATAATTTCTGCCACTTCGTCCGCACTACCAACTGTATCACCCGATGCCAAGATGACTTTTTGTGTTACACCGAGCGCATCTCGGAACGAACCGTCAGCTGCTATCGCTATCAAGTCTGCCGCTTCGGGATTGAGTTTGAAACCCTCTTTTTTAGCGACATCTGTGACTACCTCCGCCAGCACCACCCGTGATGGTGAACGAAAACGGAATACTTGGCATCGTGACAAAATAGTATCTAATAACTTCTCCTCTTCGGTGGTAGCTAAAATAAAAATCACATGCGCCGGTGGCTCTTCAAGAGTTTTCAAGAGAGCGTTAAATGCTTCTTTGGTCAACATGTGCACCTCATCGATGATGTATACCTTGTACTTTGATTCGTATGGGACAGTGTGCACCGCTTCACGCAACTCGCGAATATCATCAATACCGCGGTTGCTGGCAGCGTCAATTTCATAGAGATCTATCGCTGAGGTGCCAATAGCGGTCGCAAAAATACGCGCCAGGGTAGTTTTGCCAGTGCCTCTAGTGCCCGAGAAAAGTAAGGCGTGCGGAATAGTATCTTTAGCAATGGCGCCTTCAAGGACTTTTATAATATGGTCTTGGTCACGGACTTCGGCAAAACTGGTCGGCCGATATTTTCGATAGAGAGCTACATGTTCAGTCATAGGATTCTAGTATAACAGATTATTTATAATGTCTCATTTGTGACGACGTTCAGTTTAATAGTTGCATAATTGGTGTTTGTCATCGCGAGCGAAGCGTGGCGATCCAGGAAGACGTGGATTACTTCGTAGCGACTCGTAAAGACAAAGACCAGCGTCTTTGCGTGATCTATTAGAAATACATTTTCTTTGGTTATTTATAATCCACGGAATTGGTAATAAAGGAGCGAAGGTTGGTAACATCTGATTGTAAGTTTTCACTGCCGAGTAGAATATAACCAAGAGTGCGTTTTTCGGTTGTAAACTGCTGGTCTAGCAACGCCACTAACGTGCGGTTGGCAGCGACGGTATAACCATGTTTACCTCCTCGATAGCCAGAGAAAGTATGGACCGGATTGTTATTCAACCACCCAGTGTAAGGACCAATGTATTGAGGTAGTTCTGTGATATTAAATATATAACGCTCCTGAATATTGACAACACGGACCAAACTCGCTAATTCAATGGCTGTTGAAACATTTCGTTCATCAAGTCCACTAGCATCAAAAAAAGTAGTTTTATTTGCACCATTATTTTTCACAAATTCATTCATGAGTGACACCAACGAATAATTAGTTGCCCGCACCAGTGCAGAAGAGGCATCATTAGATGATTCAAGAAGAAGTGGAAACAAAAGTTCACGATAGGAATAGGTTTGCCCAAAACGGAGTTTGCCAGCCTCACCTTCTGTCGCCAAATCAGACCAAGTAATTGTCGTTGTGGCATCAAGCGAATATTTCTGTACCAGAGCAGTGGCAGTAAATAGTTTGGTTACTGAGGCGATCGGTAAAACATGATCAGGGTTGTGTTCGAGCAAAACCTGTGCGGTTTCCAAATCAAAAACTAAGTAAGACGAGGCCGAGATATTGGGACTGGCCAAATCTCCCTCAGCAGACTTGATTTGATAAGTGGCTTGACCAGCTTCGGCCGCACTGGTTGGAAAATAGGGTTGGGTTTGAGGATAGAAAAAAGCCGTCAGTATGAACAGTAAATATACAAATAACAGACTTGGTAAATGCCTCATGTCTCTATCATACAACAGACGAGCGGGCCCGAAGGGCCCGCTCGTCTTAACCTCTGTATAACATCAAACTACGCTTTTTTAGCCACAGCTGGTTTGGCAACCTTTTTAGCCACCTTCTTTACCGCCGACTTAGACACGGCCTTCTTTTTTGGTTTGGCTGTCCTTTCTATCTTGCCCCAATATTCTTTCATTTCCTTTTTGAAACCAGAAATATCTACCTTTGACGCCTCTTTGAGTCCGGCATACGCTCCGCCGACTGTGTCAATTAATTGTTCGTATTCATCTTTTGACATTTGTTGGGCCTTTTCAAGTTTTTCTAAAACTTCTGCCTTGGCTTTGAGAGCCCAACTCTTGACCACCTTGCGGTTTTTACTTGCCCCCTTACTACCATAAAGGAAGAAGGTACCCGCAGCCGCTACAGCTGCTGCCGTGAGTCCGACTCCCAAACCAATCTTTTGTGTATCTGTTAAACCTGTCTTTTTCTTGTTTGCCCTTGTCATATTAAAATAATTATTTTGAATCACTAATAACAGTTGTTTTTTTGTTGGCTCGTTTAGTTCGTGACTTTTTTGGCGTCTTAATAAACAAGCCCATTAGATGCGAAATGAACGCTCCCTTGGTTACAAAATTACGGACGGTGGTGATGTCCTCTGCAATCATATCACTTCCTTCTTCCACTCGCTCTAAAATTGCTCGAATTGAAATAAGGATTTTAATAACGTAGTACATTGCAATGCAGACCATAATGGCAAAGGCCACCGTGGCAATACTAGCAATGATAAAGAATATGTTGGCGTGTAATACCTCATTCATCCCCTTAAGTGTACCAATGAATTAGACAGTCGTGTGAGGATTAGCTAAAAAAGCGTGGACAACTACCTCAACTTCGGCCGGAGTGTTACACTCCATTAATTTAGTGCGGAGTTCTACTGCTCCTGGGAAGCCATGAACGTAGGCCTTGTAGTGTTTTTTCATCACGGCAAAGTTTTTATGAGGTAGAAGCTCAGTAAATAAGTGCGAATGTTCTACTAGCACCAGCAAACGCTCTGGCAACGTCACATATTCAACAGCTGTATCAGTGGTGTCATTCACAATAATAGTGTCACGGTTCACACCGTGGGTTGGCAGAGCAGTCAGTTTCGTCGGTAGGCGTTTATTCGGATTGAAAAACCAGGGGTTGCCAAACATTGCTCGGCCCACCATCGCACCATCAACACCAGTTTCTCTAATTTTATTTTCTGCGTCTTCCATCGACAGAATGTCACCATTACCAATAATGCGTGTCTGGGGTGAGATTTCATTTCGTAATTCAACTATACGAATGAGTCGTTCCCACCGAGCAGGGACCTTACTCAAATCCTTGCGGATACGCGCGTGCACTGTGAGTGCCGCCGGACGTACGGCCAATATTGCCGGAATCCATTCCTCGACTTGGTCATGATTGTAGCCGATCCGTGTTTTGACCGATACGGGAATTCCCCCTTCATCGCTCTTGGCACCTCGTTTGGCAGCTCGGATTACTGCCGCAGCTATTTCTGGAGTTTTAATCATGGCCGAACCACACCCCTGCTTTTCAATAGACTTATCGGGGCAACCCATATTGATATCAACACCATCAAAGCCAAGTTCTAGACAGAGAGCTGCTGCTTGTTCCATGTATTCTGGATGACTAGAGAAAAGCTGGGCAATAATTGGACGCTCTTCTTCACTATAAATAAGGTCGGTCATCAACTTAACCTTACCTTCTGGAGTAGCGCGCATTAGTCCATCAGCCGCCACAAACTCAGTCCACATTACGTCTGGCCCGCCGACAGTACCGTCTGTGCGCTCGTGCGCGCTATATTTTACTATCATCCGCCGAAAAGCCGCGTCCGTGACATCAGCCATCGGTGCCAAGACCATAAATGGTCGCGGTAAATTATTCCAAAAATTACTCATAGAGAATCAAGCGTATCACATATTCGGCATGAATCCACCATAACAATTAATGTCATTGGAATCGATATCTAAATTATCAGATTGCTTCGCCCTGACCGACAAAGACAGAAAAGACCACAACATGGATTGCCACGTTGCGACTCGCAAAGACGGACTGGATAGTGACTAGACGTCGTCGTTTTTGCAAGAAAAGAGCTCGTAAGCGTGAAAAAGTGACTTAATGTCACTTTGCAAGACTAGTTGAGCTGGTTTGTGAGCGGAGCGAAACAAATCGGCCAACTAGTGGACAGTCCCTGTAGGGGATGACGTGGCAATCAAGAATTGAGTTAGTGCAAGCATCCTAAACAACTATTGAGTGACCTCACCCACACCACTATCAATTTCCGAAGTCGAGGTTACTGTACTGGTAGCTACTACTGGAGTAGAGTCGTTGACATAAACTTTGTTACCAAATCGCAAATCAATATATTGAAACGCACCGGATTTTAGGTGTGTGAACTCCTTGGCTTCGAGAATTGATTGTAAATTTGCAAAAACTATTTCCGCCGGAATTGATAAATTCGCTTTAATTTCTCCACCATCATTCAAAATATAAAACACGTCCTCCATTGAGTCCACTTCGATTGTGGAGACCTCAAAACCTTGAACGGTTTGAACCAAATTAACAAAACGAACGGTTTCAGTTAATTTAGTCTTATCAAGGAGAGAGGTCCCAACCAGAGGTTTCAGCCCTAGTGAATGATAACGTAGTAAGGTATCACCAGATAGCTTTGGTGCCACACTAAAGCCGTAGCCAGTATCTTCAATAAAAATACATTCGTCGGTTTTAATTTCATCACACCATAAAGCATACGGGAAATATTCCTCAAATTGAATTTTTATTTCCGTACCTGACACTCTCTCTACTACTGGATTTTTTATTCGGGGGATACTCTTAACAACTTCTAAGATATCTTCATGCGGATACCACCAAACAAACCGCCGGGGTATCAAACCGATATATGAACCACCGAGCACAGCTTCGGTTTTTCCCTTGACTATTTCATGAGAAATTGTCTGTCCACCAATAACTATGATGTTTTTAATAGTTAGTTGTTCCAACCGGGTACCGTACCAAAGACCAGCAATCAACGAAGCAACGAAAAGTAATACAAGAAAACCAATCAGAAATTGCCTTATCAACATTCTTTTACTAGGATTCATTGTCCGCCGACGAGGTTTGTTTTTTAACCTGACTTTACTTTTCTTGTTAAACATTGCTTTATGTTGACCCTATTACACTCATAGTTATATCATACCTGATATAACGGAAAATCTTAGGTGCAAAACCTTTAAGATTTTGCCATTTTTGTCCTCTACTATTTTTCTTCAACTATTTAATCTCAGTTTTACCTAAATATTTTTGCAACGGCTCAGGGATTTTAATACTACCATCAGCTTGCTGGAAGTTTTCCACTAAAGACACCAAGATACGTGGTGTTGGTATCGCCGTACAGTTGAGTGAGTGAGCATAATGCATTACTCCTTCAGAATTCTTGTAGCGAATATTAAAACGACGAGTTTGAAAATCGTGGAAGTATGAAGCTGAGCTAATCTCGCGATAAGTTTTCTCGCCTGGTACCCACAACTCGATATCATATTTCTTCACCTGCCCCTGTCCGATATCGGCTCCACAATTGAGAACCGTGTGGTACGGGATACCAAGCGACTCAATAAATTCCTCAGTGTTACGATTGATTTCTTCATGCAGACGTACACTTTCTTCATGCGATGCTTCGCACAGTACCACCTGCTCTACCTTAAAAAACTCATGTACTCTAATCAAACCCTTGGTATCCTTGCCGTGACTACCGGCTTCACGTCGGTAGCAAGGAGAGAAAGCTAGAAACTTAATGGGAAATTGTGACTGTTCAAGTACCTCATCAGCATAAAAACCCATGGTGGAAACCTCACTAGTTCCAATCAAATAATCATCATCCTGAGTGTTATAGACATCCTCAGCATCATTAGGTAAGTGTCCAGTGCCATAGAGATTACTCTTACGCACAATTGACGGACCGAGTAACGGCTCAAAACCTTTTGCGCCAAAAAAGTCGTTGGCGTAATTCCAAATTGCCCATGACAAGCGTGCCCCATCACCAGTTAGGAAGTAGCCACGAAAACCGTGTACCTTCACTCCCCTTTCAAAATCTACCATTCCGAGAGCTGTCATGAGCTCAACATGGTCCTTCATTGGAAATGGTAATGGTGCTGGTCGTTCGGTCGAACCATCAGGATTCCAAATCTTTACCTCTTGATTGTCGGCATCGCTTTCACCATCAGGAACAGACATGTCTGGCACATTTGGCACTTGGAGCATTAATGCCTTCCACTCTTCCATGAGTGGCTTGAGCTTTTCTTCGTCTGCTTGGATTTCGGTCTTGAGAGCCTGCATCTCGGTGATGAGTTGAGACTTCACCACAGCATCAGCTGCAATAATGTCGGCCGACACGCGATTCTGCTCCGCCTTCTTGGCTTCTAGAGCAGTCATCACTTCTCGCCTCGCATCATCAACCGCCACAAGCCGATCAAGATCAATCTTAATCTTCTTCTTCACTGCCGCCATTTTAACCACCTCCAAATTCTCCCGAATAAATTTAATATCTAACATTAAGTAAAAATAATGAGCGTAGCGATTATATTTTACTTACATCGGAATTTGTTCTGCCCGAGGGCAAATTCTGATGCAGTAATCCCAACCCACTACACAGCTTATAACAAAAAGATTATACAACAGTTTTTAAAATATAAAAAACATTGACTTTTATACCTGTGCTACACTTTTAGTATGAATTCGTTTGAAATTCGATTACTTGAGCCAACGGAATTCCCGCCCTTATTGGCGGAAATTCCACAGCCGCCTAAAGAACTTTGGGCAGTTGGTACATTACCGACATCAGACCTCAAGTTACTGGCAGTGGTCGGTTCACGCAAATACACTACTTATGGCAAGCAAGTTATTGAAAAAATAATTGGTGACCTAGCTGGTTATCCAATCGGAATTATTTCCGGCCTCGCTCTCGGGATTGATGGACTAGCACATGAAGCCGCGCTCAGTGCCGGATTATATACTCTCGCGGTGCCGGGAAGCGGACTTAATGAGCATGTACTCTATCCGGCTAGCCATCGTCGACTAGGACGGCAGATTGTTGAAAATGGTGGCGGTCTGCTTTCCGAACTACCACCCACCACCCCGGCTGCTCTCTGGACCTTTCCTCAACGTAATCGCATCATGGCCGGCATGAGTCACGCCACCCTCCTGATCGAGGCGGGTGAAAAATCCGGCACCCTCATCACGGCTCGCATGGCCATTGATTACAATCGCGAACTACTAGTCGTCCCGGGCAGTATCTTTTCTAAAAATTCTCTCGGTACTCATCAATTCCTTAAGCTCGGTGCGACTCCCGTCACCACCGCGGAGGATATTTTGTACGCGCTGGGAATCGACCACGAAGCGACACAAAAGACGAAGTCTTTTGTGTCGCCAGCTGACCTCTCTACCGAAGAAAATCAAATCATCAAACTTCTTTTTGAACCGACCGATAGAGATACCCTTATCCGTTCACTTAACCTACCGTCACACCTTACTAACACTCTATTGATGCAGATGGAAATCAAAGGTCTCATTGCTTCAGACAGTAATATTTATCACAACATCATTTAAGGTACTGGAACATTAGTGGCATTAAGCTTTCAATTAATTTATTTATATTTAATGATGCAAGCATGGAGTTCTTATTTGACATATATATGTGACTTGTAGTATGTATTAGCTTATCTTATGTCAAAAAACACCCTCGTAATTGTGGAGTCCCCAGCTAAAGCCAAGACTATTGAAAAATATCTTGGCCCAGATTATCGCGTCCTGTCTTCCATTGGTCATGTTCGGGATATTCCTAAAAGCAACAAAGATGCTGTTGATATTGAAGCTGGATTTGTCCCACACTATATTATTTCTCCTGGTAAGGAAAAAGTAATTGAGGGACTGCAAGCCGCTGCCAAAAAAGCTGATGCTGTACTACTGGCATCAGACCCTGACCGTGAAGGAGAAGCAATCGCCTGGCATGTGGCTGAACTAATTAAGGGTTCAAATAAAAATCTCAAACGGGTGGTATTTAATGAAATTACTGAAGGCGCGGTCAAGGAAGCCATTCTCCACCCCCGCGACATTGACCTTAATTTGAAAGAAGCGCAAGAAGCCAGACGTATCCTAGATCGCTTGGTTGGTTACGATCTATCGGGACTAATTTGGAAAAAAGTCCGCTATGGGCTTTCGGCTGGGCGTGTACAGTCACCCGCCCTGCGTATCGTAATGGAGCGTGAGCGAGAAATTCGAGCTTTTGTTCCAGAAGATTATTTTGTCCTAATCGCACAAACCACTGTAGCTAAACTTAACATTCCATTTCTTTGCACCGAAGAACCAAAAGAAGCCGAAGAAGCCGAACGTATTAAATCAGTTGGTGAAGCAAATTCATGGACAGTTACAGCCATAAAAGAGAGTGAGGCCAAGCGTAGTCCCAAGCCCCCATTCACTACTTCTACTTTGCAACAGGTCGCCTCAACTCGATTGGGATTTTCTCCATCACGCACTATGGGCGCCGCTCAGAAGCTCTATGAAGACGGTCACATCACCTACATGCGTACCGACAGCACCAACATGAGTGAGGTGGCATTAAAACAAATGCATGCTCTTGTCATTAAGGATTATGGTCAGGAATATTTGACACCACGTACCTACAAAACAAAAAGTAAGTCGGCCCAGGAAGCCCACGAAGCTGTCCGACCAACTAACTTTACTAAACATAATGTCGGTGCTACAGCTGACCAAAAAGCTTTGTATGAGCTTATCTGGAAACGCACAGTAAGTTCTCAGATGTCTGACGCCACCATGAAACGAACGAAAGTTGTGGCTAATATCACCAACACCACTGATGCTATTCCTGACTTTACAGTGAATGGTTCGCGAATTATTTTCCCTGGGTGGCTAGCTGTTGATACTCGTGCCCGAGGTGAAGATACCGAAGTACCAAAACTTGCTACCGGCGACTCGCTCAAATTAAAGTCCATTGACATCGAAGCCAAACAAACCCAGCCACTTGGTCGCTACAGTGAAGCCAGTCTCATCAAAGAGCTCGAGAAACGTGGCATTGGGCGACCATCAACTTATGCCTCAATTATTAAAACCATCACTGACCGTGGCTACGTAATCAAGGAAGGCAGAACACTGATACCAACAGATACCGGCGATGTGGTCTCAACTTTTTTGGAACAAAATTTTGCAAACTATATTTCTGATACCTTTACCAGTGAGATGGAAACAGAGCTTGATGAAATAGCTGAAGGTACCCGTACTTACAAAAAAACCCTAACGGATTTTTATGGACCATTTCTAAAAGAGATAACTGCCAAGGAAGATATACCAAAACTCACCAACCTTGGCGCTGGACCAGTAGGATTTCCCTGCCCTATCTGTAGTAGCGCCATGGTTATCAAACTAGGGCGAGCGGGGACATTCCTTTCCTGTAATCGTTTTCCTGAGTGTAATGGTGCGCGCATGATTGATGGTTCTGAATTAAAACCGGATGCACCAATCGGCAACCATCCAGACAGTGGCGAGGCCATCTATGTCATGAACGGAAAATTTGGCCCCTATGTCCAGCTCGGTGAAACTCCAGAAAAAATAAAAGGCAAAAAACAACCGTCTCCCAAACGAGCTAGTTTGCCTGCTGGATTAATGCCAGCAGACGTTACACTTGATGATGCTGTTAAATATCTCACACTTCCTCGAGAACTCGGAAACCACCCAAAGACTGACGAGATTATTATCGCCAACACCGGGCAATATGGCCCATACATAGCACACGCCGGAGATTTCCGTTCTCTCAAAGGTAATGACGACCCATACACTATTACATACAAACGAGCATTGGAAATCTACGCTCAACCAAAACAAATGCGTAAAGGAGAAACTCTATTAAAGGAACTGGGTATAAACCCAGTTACTAAAAAAATGGTTAATGTTTTTGAATCAAAGTCCGGTCGTTATCTGCGTAAAGGTTTCAAACGAATTAGCATTCCTGAATCTATCAAGACTGAGGACATAACAATTGAAGTAGCGGTTGAACTTCTAAAACAGGGATAAAGAGATGGTGACAGAGAGATGTTTTAAGCGTGGTGCGCCCTAGGGCGCGCCACGCTTAAAACTTGCCAATTTTCCCCGGACTCACTACAATTGATTTTATGAAAACAGCAGCCGATATTATTGGACAATTTGAAAATCCCACCGAGGCGGACAAACACTTAATCACTAAGGCGTATGATTTTGCGGTGAGGGCACATGAAGGATTTACCCGTTACTCTGGTGAACCATATATGGCCCATGTTGCCTCTGTTGGTTTTATGATTGCTGAAATGGGCCTGGGCCCACGCACTGTGGCAGCTGGTTTACTGCACGACACCATTGAAGACACTCCGGTGAAGGCAAATGATATTAAGGAAAATTTCGGTGAGGAAATTCTTTTTTTGGTAGAAGGAGTTACCAAACTAAGTTCCGTTCGTTATTATGGTACTGATAGGCACAACGAATCGCTTCGTAAATTATTTGTCGCCACTAGTCAGGACATACGAGTTTTGGTGGTAAAATTAAATGACCGTCTCCACAACATGATGACATTGAGATTTGTGCCAAAGGAGAAACAGTTACGAATTGCCCGCGAAACATTAGAAATTTATGTTCCAGTTGCTCATCGTCTCGGAATGGGTAAAATCCGCAAGGAGCTAGAGGATCTGGCCTTTCCTTATGTTTATCCAGCTGAGTACAAAAGGGTGTGTGGCTTGCTAGAAAAACGAGCTGGCAAATCTAGTGAAATATTAGAGAAAGAACGTAAAATCCTACAGAAAAAATTAGCGGATTCTAAACTGATTGACTTTAATACTTCTTATAGAGTTAAAGGTCTTTTCAGCTTATATCATAAACTAAAACTAAAAAACTGGGATATTGATGATGTCTACGATCTTTTAGCTATGCGCGTTGTAGTGTCAACGGTAGAAGACTGTTATCGTACACTCGGGATTGTACATGAATTATGGCGTCCACTGCCGGGAAGAATGAAAGATTATATCGCCTTTCCCAAACCAAATGGTTATCAGTCAATTCACACCACCGTCACTACCACCCATGGCATCATTTTGGAAATTCAAATTAGAACTAGAAAAATGCACCACGAATCTGAATTTGGTGTAGCTTCGCATTTAACGTATAAGCAACCATCCACCACCGATAAACCCACCTCTGGCAGTCGTTTTTCTAATCTAATACCTTCTCTTTTCCGACCTTTTACTAAGCAATCTGGCTCAGAGACAAATATATTAATTGCCAAAGGTATACCTGATAAAGAAAAAATTCCCCAGTGGATTAGCCAAATTGGTCTGCTTTCTGCTAAAGGTAAAAGCTCAAATGATGAATTTATCAACGATCTGCGTCAAGATTTTTTCAGTAGTCGCATCTTTGTTTTTACTCCAATAGGAGATGTGGTGGATTTACCGGTTGGGGCAACACCGATTGATTTTGCTTATACTATTCACTCAGAAATAGGAAATCACATTTCAGGTGTAAAAGTTAATAAAAAACAAGTCCAACTTGACACTGAATTACATAATGGAGACCTTGTTGAAGTGGAAACTCGTAAATCAGCCAAGCCAACCAAAAAATGGATTGACATCGCCAAGACCTCTATAGCAAAAAGACATATTCGCGCCGAACTAGGTTTACCGTCGCCGAAATAACGGACAACAAAACTATCAGGTGGAAGAGTTGCAATAATTTAAGCTGTGTGATGAGGTAGACTTTCACTCTCCCATTCACAAAGACGTACGACATGGATTGCTTCGTTGCGATTCGCAAAGACGGAACGTGACCAAAACCAACGGTTTTAATCATCAACAATCGCTTCTCTGTTGTCTTTGCAAACGCCTTTATCTGCGAGCGGGGTGTGGCAAGTGGCAATCCACGTACTATTAAAAAATTAGGGATGTTTATATTAATTTGTACAAGAGTATGATAGTCGGACTTCATTCTCCAAAAATTTCTTAAACTCCAAAATTATTCATTGAATACAGACTACTGTCGTCATTGGTTTTATCAGTGGTTGGTTTTTCTGGCTTTGGTATCAAAGTGTCAACTTCATCTGTTTTTGATGGTGGGGTGACTGGTGGCATTGTTGGTTCTATCGGTGTAGTTGACTCGGGTGGATTTGGCACAAAGGTTGGTTTTTGACCCAACAGTACTACCAGCTGATCACGAAGAGAATTCCCCGTTTTGATTACTGGTGGTGTGACTGGGACTGAATCTGATACATATTCTTTTTTCTCTTCCTCATGAGTTGGAGACGGTACTGTCACAGCAGGTCGGATCAAAATATCTTCCACCGCCACTGACACTGTCGGCATTGGTGCCTCCTTCATAATCTTTGGCACGATTGGTACCGCTAGAGTTGGAACCCCAGTCTCACTTTTACTCTGGCTGGCAATATTATTCTTACTATCATCTATGATAGTAAGAGGCAACATTTCTAAGCCAGTGCTAGCAGTTAATTTTTCTAACGCATTTTTTTCATCCTTATCCTCTTCCAATTTAATCCATTCGCGATTCTCACCCGAAGCTGGTAGTTCCTGTTTGATTTGTTTAGCTTCATCACGCATTCGTAGCAAAATCGCCTCAAGATCTTCCTCAGAAAAATAGTCAATCGTCATCTTGCCACCAAACTCTGTTTTAACAATACTAACTCTAGTGCCTAAAGTTTCAGTGAATTGTCGTTCCAATTCAAGAAGATTAAAATCAACATTATCTTTACGTCTGGTCTTCTCTACTGCAATACCGCGAGCAATTCTCTCCACATCGCGGACGGTAAGTTTTTTAAGAAGAATCTCCCGAAAGACGGTGTCCTGTTCTTCTGGTCTATCATTCAACATTAAAAGCGTGCGGGCGTGACCTTCGCTGATGTCGGCACTACGAAGTGAATTGAGCATGTAGTCCGGCAAATGCAAAAGACGAATGGAGTTGGAAATATATTCTCGACTACGGCCAACCTTTTTACCTACCTGTGAATGTGACAAATTAAAAACATCAGCCAGCTGTCTAAAGGCCATAGCCCGATCAACGGCATTTAGGTCTTCACGCTGTAGATTTTCAATAATTGCCAGCTCTAATTTTTCTTGTTCACTTTGTTCACCTTCACGAATAATGACTGGCACTTGCGACAAGCCGGCAATTTTACTAGCACGCAAACGCCGTTCGCCAGCAATCAATTCATATTCACTGCGAAACGAACCATCTTCAGACGGCACTTCCTTTCGCGTCACGGTTAATGGTTGCAAAATCCCGTACATGCGGACAGACTCAGCCAGCTCCTTGAGCTTTTGCTCATCAAATTCCCGCCGTGGTTGATACGGGTTAGCCACGATTTTCTCCACCTCTACCCAAAAAATTGAATCTCCTTGAAAAGCCATAGTTAAATACCAAATAGACGAAAAATAACCGAGCGTATCACCTCCAAAAATCCCTAATGCTCGTAAGTACATTGTACCATATTTGCCCCAGCACCAGTGTTTATAACTTTGGCATTATCTGATACACTCTTTCTGTTCGCAATCGAATTGCCTCGGTGGCGGAATTGGTATACGCGCACGACTCAAAATCGTGTGTCGCAAGGCGTGAGGGTTCGACTCCCTCCCGAGGCACATGAGAGAATAAGGCACCGTCAGGTGCTTTTCTCATGTGCCTCGGAGTAAGTGACTTGATGTCACTTACGTGAGGGAGTCGAAAAGTTGTTTCGGGGACCCTCTGGGCCGAAACAACTGGGGTCGAGCGAATGAGATATTCTTGAACGAAGTGAAAAGAATATCCATGAGGGTGACCGACTCCCTCCCGAGGCACAAAATACCAAAACTCAAACGTTAGTTTGGGTTTTGGTATATTTTTTAACTGAGCCTCTTTAGGCACAGGCAAACACCCTAGCGAGACCTTGCCACCACCTTAATATTTCCAAAATCAGACACACGCAACCAGTTTATCTGCCAACCAGTTTCTGTAAGCAAATCAAATATTTCTTTTTCATTATAAAGACACAGTGGTGCGGTAATAAAAAATAATTCTTGCCCCTTAGTATCCAGCTCTCCCCACCTGTCCTCAATCTGGTTTTTAAGTGCTGAATAATGTTTGGCAATGGCAGTATCAGTACCCGTAACCGCTAAATATAATTTATCTGTTCGTGCACATAGTGTGCTAAGTACCTGCTTGGCTAAGGTGTGGGGTAAATAATGTAAAACTCGTTGCAATATCACTATATCAAACACTGCATCTGACTTTGCTAAAAATGAAATAATATCGTTTTGAATGAAGGTGAGCGAATGTGGCGGGAGCTTAGCTTCCGCCACATTCGCTTCCACTTCAGCCATATAGTCATCGACATCCAAAGCAGTTACTATTGCTCCGGCCTGCCCCAAAGCCACTGCCAAACCACCCTTTCCACACCCCACATCAAGTACTCGTACCCCTTGATCCACTTTCTTTTGTACCTCACTAAGCACTCTTTTATCCAAATCATCAAGCCGAGCGCTCGTTATATCAATACCATATTGCATTGCAGTATCATATACATATTTTCACATTTTAAAACCCCCGAGAAATGCTACTGACGTTTCTTATCATTCCCTTTTTGTATTCACTTTGCTACACTCCCAATATGCCTAGCAGCAAAAAACCAAAGGTCCTTGCCATTGTCGGTCCGACCGCTTCTGGCAAGACCTCTCTCTCTATTGAACTTGCTAAGCAATTTAACGGTGAAGTAATCTCAGCGGATTCAAGACAAGTCTACCGTGGTATGGATCTTGGTACTGGAAAAGTCACTAGGTTAGAAATGAAGGACGTTACCCATCATCTAATAGATGTAGCTGACCCTGCAACTATCTACACTGGAGCTGATTTCAAACGAGATGCTGAAGTTGCCCTTGAGGATATAATTACCCGCGGAAAATTACCCATTATTGCCGGTGGCACTTTTTTTTATCTGGAGTTACTACGCGGGACAATGTCTATAGCACCAGTACCACCAAATCCAGAACTTCGCGTTCTATTAGAAACAAAATCAACCGCCGAACTACAGCGTCAACTTGTCGTTGCAGACATCACCCACTCAGCCAAGATTGATATAAACAACCGCCGAAGATTAATGCGCGCCATAGAAATTATTCATACGTTGGGGATGATACCACCAGTAGAATCAAATACTTTTCCTTATGACTGGCTGACCATTGGAATAGACATTCCGATCGATATTTTAGCCACCCGTATCCACAAGCGAATTCTACAACGAATTGATCAGGGAATGATTGAAGAAGTTGAAAAGTTGCATAAAGAGGGAGTGACCTGGGAGCGACTGGATTCATTTGGTCTAGAATATCGTTACATCGCCCGTTATCTGCAAGGAACTATCACAAGGGAAATTATGATCGAAGAACTAAGTGTCAAGACCAGACAATTTGCCAAACGCCAACGCACCTGGCTCAAGCGTGATAAGTCCATAATCTGGTTCCCTTTTCCAGTTGACACCAATGACACTATTAGTCTTATTGAAGATTTTCTCAAACAATAACAAGCACTAATATAAGTTACCAGATAGCTAAATAAATCTAATCAAAATATATCCACCCTCAAACAAACCCAGAGCAAACGACCTCGGACATAAATCCGGTAGTCGTTTACTCTAATTTACCGCGGCGGGCCCACGAGGATTTGGTCACTCTCATGGATAGTTTATTTCGCCTTTGGCTCATAAACTATCTCATTCGTCCGACCCGGGCAGTTTCGGCCCAGAGGGTCTCCGAAACTGACTTTCAAATCCTCGTGGGCCACGTAAAATATTGTCGTCAAAACTTCGTTTTATCCTCTGTATTTTAGCGGGCCCACGAGGATTTGAACCTCGGTCAACGGTTTTGGAAACCGGCATTCTACCACTGAACTATAGGCCCTTTTTCTTTTTTCTTCAGTACGGGTAATAGTAGAGGAAAATGGTATTAAAATCAATCTGCATTAAAGAATCAAAAATACTTTTATATATGATGGTATTTTCTATTGTTTACTTATGTCCAACTAAAACAGGTGGCGTGTCTGTAAGAAACAGAGTGGCGTGATCATACAAATCGCTAGGCAAATAAAAAACACCACCTTTATAAAACTTTCTAGCGACCAGTACGCGACCAATGTACTAGATCATTCGATAAATTATTATAAAACCCATATTCTCCAGCATGCGACTGTAACCAACTTAATTCTCCATTTTTAATAGAAATATCTAGAGCTTCTCCTTTACTATGATTAGAGCCATTACCACCTAAACTACATGGTCTGGCTACTGGTGTATCACAACCGGCAGGACTATCACAATGATGTCTGTACCAAATTTCTTCCTGTAATTCATCAGACCGGTATCCGTAGGTGACAGTAAGAGTTATTCCATCATTTGCTGCCGCGGTTCGCATTCTTACAAAATCATCGACAACGTCAGGTAGAGCTTGTTGAGAGGTTCCTGGTATGGTTGCTAGGTTAAGAACGGTGCCAGAACAATTAACTCCAGTGCTACCTGTAGGAACAGTACTGGCGTCAGCATTGGGATCATAGATTAATTCTTCCTTGTTTGGCGTAATCACCCGCTGGCACTCCACCTGCGACCAAAACAACCAACCTGTCATTTCGCCACCATTATCCAATTTACCTTCATTACCAAGTAAACCTCGCATCAGCGTATCCACAATTAACCAAGCTGATAGGATAATGATTAAACCTATGATGGCGTTGGTAAACTTACTCTTAGCCGATTCTAAGGCAGACTGGTTACCACCGGAAGTTACTAGTCCGACTCCAGCAATAACCATAATGACTGCAAAAACCACAAAGAGAATACCAATCAGCCAAGTAATACCACCATTAACCATGTGGACTACGTTACAAGCAGTACAATCAGGACCAGAACAACCAGATAAGCTGACGATACCATCTGGTGGTGTGGAGGCCAAAGCTAAAGATTCAGTAAAGAAAAAAGGAGAAATAAATAAAATGATTAAAATAAAAAATGTGGCAACAAGGGATTTTTTCATAAGATCATTATAAAGGAACATTATCAGGACAGAAGCTGAATCGGTAATCAATACCCGAAGCTGCCTCGTCCACATATCCCGGGACACTCACCGTGTACGACAAACTACACAGACTATTTTCATCAATATTTAGAAAATTTTCTAAATACTTTTCTGCATCAAGGCGTGCCCTAGCAAGCGGCTTTACCAAAAGAGCAATATTGAAATAACCATTTTTTTCTTCATAGGTCACCACGTATGCCGGCACAGAATTATCACTGCCCTTTAAAAAGGTATTTCCGACAAAATACAAACCCGGGTTTTGAGCATCAGCAATAACTGCTGGGTCTTTCAGAAAATTTATTACTTCAACAGGTGACCCAGTCGTACTCGGCAATATCACTGAGGAATCCGTATAGGTCACTTTGTTTTCTATTACCAGTGTCGGCTTATTTTTAATATACAAAGTTATTCCAATCGCTAGAAGTAAACCAAGTATGAAGGTTATTAAAATGTAGGATAATTTAGACATAGGATATTTTATGAGCCACCATATCTAGCGACACAGTCATCAGCTTTATTATTACAATTCGCGCATGTCCAATCACTATACCCGTTACTTTGTACTAATGACGACATCACCTGTGCATTGCATGAAGCATTCTGACAATTTGAAAAATCAGCACACGCACCGGTTGCAACACCTCTCCAGGTAGTACCAACTATTTGAAAAGTACCGCAAGCTGAAGAATTTGAACCAGGATGGACCGTATTGTATGGTGGTGTACTGGGAATTCCTGAACTTTCGGTCATGGCTATACATGACATGATATTGGCTTGTTCTGAACTAAGGCCGTATCCCATCAATGCACTAACACTACAGGCGCCATTGCTGGGATTACACTGCCCCAGACCGCTCGAATCAGTCGTACCACCGTAACTTGATGTACAAGTAACAGTGCCTGCGACAGTGTTAACGGTCGCAATACTGGCCGTACTCTGACATTGAGCCACTTGGGCAGTACAATTATAATTTAGACTACCATCAGAATTGATTCCATCAGCATCACAGGTGGCCACCATAGATCCTGACAAACTACCAGTACCCCATCCACTAACACCTGATAGAGCTGTACTCGGGTTGGAATATACTAAATGTTTTTCACCCGCCTTTGGCTGCTCCACACACTGAACTACATTCCACATACCATAGTTATCATCATTTACCATCGCCTTCATTATAGTATCAATCAAAAGCCAGCCAGCGAGCACTATCACAAACCCGATAATGACATTAGTCATCATCGAATGCGCAACGGTCTTCGCACTAACATTTCCCCCCGAAGTCACTAGTTTAATACCAGCATAAACAATTATGATGGCGGCAATAGTACCTAAAATACCGATCAACCAAGTAATCACTCCATTCACTAATCCAACCAAATGACAGGCCTGGCAAGCTTCTTCACCTGGTCCTCCACAAGGCACCAAATCAGCCCCAAAAGCAAAACTCGGAATAACAAAAAATAAAAGGAAAAGAAGTATTCTAGTCATTAAAGTATTTCAATATCCATAGCGTACCACACCAACGACTTTGAAAAAACCGGAAACTGTGATAATTTGTACCCACTTGCTTCTGACCAAGAAGTAGTGAAAGTATATATTGCGTCGGTGGCAGAGTGGATGTGAAGTGAACAGTTTCACTTCACATCTGGTCTTCGAGCGAATGCGAGAAGATTGGTCGTTATGAACGAAAGTGAATAGACCAAAGGAGGACAATTAAATTAACCACGGATAAGAAATTCATGGTCAGTATTTCTCTTGAGGTTTAGAATCACAAATGTAGATGATATTGCGTCGGTGGCAGAGTGGATGAGAAATGAACAATTTCATTTCTCATCTGGTCTGTCGCTTGCGACAGAATTGCCGATATTTATGAGGCAATAAGAGGACGATTGAATTGACCACGGAATATATCTGTAATCAATTACTTGAACTCTTAATTCAAAAAGAGAATAAATGCGTCGGTGGCAGAGTGGTCAATTGCAACAGACTGTAAATCTGTCGGACATCGTCCTACGAAGGTTCAAATCCTTCCCGGCGCACCAAATACCAAAACTCAAGCGGCAGCTTGAGTTTTGTTGTATTTGGTAGCGCCGGGAAGGATTTGAAAGACGAAGCCGGGGCCCCTCTGGGCCGGCGAGTCGGGGTCGAGCGAATGAGATATTTTGTGAATGAAATGAAACAAAATATCCATGAGAGTGACCAAATCCTTCCCGGCGCACAGTAACAAAAATCAGCTCAAGTTTTTAGTTGGGCGATTTTTATTGCGTGCGTCGGGAGCAAGCAAATAGTTTTGCTTGCGTAAGGATTTGAAAGCCACAGCGATGTAGCTTTGCTACGAGCGAGGCGGGTGAGAAGTGATTTGACATCACTTCGCAAGACCTTGCCCGCTATCTTTGAAGCGAAGCGAAAAGTAACGACAAGGTGTACAGAATTCGTAGAATTCGCGAACACTTTGTAGAATTGAACGTAGTGAAAATTATACTTAGTGATTCGTGTTCAAATCCTTCCCGGCGCACTCTTGACATAAGTTTAACTTAAGTTAAACTTATGTCATGAATAGGAAAACAGACAAGGATATTGTCGGTCTTAAAGAACTTCGTGAAAACATGGAGACTTATATAGAGCG
>Ga0210050_1001402_pt1 | contig 26173 bp, 27 predicted proteins | sample CryGey132114_all_FD_185463 | JGI IMG/M metagenome (GOLD analysis project Ga0210050, IMG submission 185463) | Groundwater microbial communities from aquifer - Crystal Geyser CG22_combo_CG10-13_8/21/14_all (SPAdes) (version 2) | ecosystem: Environmental > Aquatic > Deep subsurface > Groundwater ... | reverse complement strand
TCACTATAAAAAAAAGTTCCTCCTACGATAAGAGGGATTTTATTGCGACGAAGTATGTCTTCAAGTGCAAAAGTTGCCTCACGTACAAAATCAGAGACACTGTACGTATCCATAGGATCTGCCATATCCAACATATGATGGGGAATCCCCTTCATTTCATCTTTAGTAATTTTGCCCGAACCAATATCAAGTCCTGAATAAACCTGTCGTGAATCAGCAGAGATAATCTCACCCTCATAACGCTCCGCAATCTCTACACCGAGAGCGCTTTTTCCAGAAGCAGTAGGGCCAACTACAGCTATTATTTTTTCTTTTTTTGTATTCATACAAAATTTTCTATTCCAAAACCTCTATAGATGCACCGATAGCGTTAAGTCTTTGAAAAATATCTTCATATCCTCTATTTATAGAATACACACTATGGAGCACCGATTCACCAGATGATGCAAGCATTGAAACGAGAATGATCATAGACGGACGAAGCGCCGGCGGACATACTATACGACCCCCTTTGAGAGGAGTGGGGCCCTGCACCAATACTCTATGAGGATCCATGAGGGTGATGTTTGCCCCCAGTTTATTGAGCTCAGTAAAATAAATCGCTCTATTTTCCCACATCCAATCATGGATGAGCGTGCTTCCTTCTGCTTGCGTTGCAATAGGTACAAAAAAAGGAAGATTATCTGTGTTGAGTCCTGGATAAGGAAGTGCATGAATCTTGTCATATGGCGCAATAAGGGTAGAAGGAAAGATTTTTATATCCACTAGGTGTGTCCTACCATTGTATGAAAAATACACATCACCTACCTCTGTCTTAAGTCCCATTTGGTTAAGCTTTAGTATTTCAACTCTTAGAAAATCAATCGGACATCTTTTTATTAAAAGTTCTGAATGTGTCACCGCTCCCGCTGACAAAAACATCATTGATTCTATTGGATCTTCACTCACGAAGTGTTCTATATCAAGATTAATTTCTTTTATTCCAGACACCTTCATAGTTGTCGTACCTATCCCCTCAATACTTACCCCGCACCTCTCTAAAAAGAAACATACATCCTGTACTTGATAATTTGGTGGAGCAAACCTAATAGTCGTTTCCCCTTCTATGCATGATGCAAGGAGGAGTGTTGCGGTAGTTGCGGTATCACTTGCCTCATACATAGTAATATCTGCCGGACGAAGCTCTCCCTTCTTTATTACATAGTCATATTCAGTGGTAGTAATAGAAAGACCAAGCTCTTCTAGAGAGTGCCTGAAAGCCGTAATGCTACGGTGACCCATTTTACAACCTCCTGCATTGGGGATTTTGAATTCAATCATATGATGAGGTAGAGAGCCCATTGCCATGAGAAATGATCGTACCTGACTAGACGCTTCTCTGTCTATTTTTTCAAATTCAAACACTTGAGGAGTTTTTATGCTCAGTGCATTTTTTTCAATCCACTCTATTGTAACCCCGATACTTTTAAATATTTCAATAATTCTATATACCTCCTCTATCCTAGGAACTCCTCTCAAGGTTGTCTTTCCTTTATTGAGTAGTGATGCACAAAGAAGATGTGTTGCACCATTTTTTGAAAAATTAGTTACCACTTCACCATGAAGCGGATTACCTCCTTTTATTAGAATGTCATTAATGGGGTTTTGGTGCATACTATATAAAAACCACTATACCAGAACACCAGCCACTACACATTATATACAAAGTGCTGGAGGGGAGAGTCGAACTCCCACGCCTTGCGGCACACGATTTTGAGTCGTGCGTGTATACCAATTCCACCACTCCAGCACTTTATACATAAAAGAAAGACCAGGCTCTCTAAACACATACAAAGAGTACAGAATTATCACCCACAACGCAACAATGCACATAGAATTATTGTACTAATATATGTTAGAATAAGAGCTATAAATGAAAATATAATGAGTGGATTTCATAATGATGCAATTTTTTGGGTAGAGGTAGAGAAAATAAAACCAAACCCATATCAACCAAGAAAAGAATTTGATATAGACAGACTCAATGATTTGGCTGAGTCTATTCGCCAATACGGCGTCCTGCAACCACTCGTCGTCACTCGCACCGAAATTGTACGAGATGACGGTGGCATTAGAGTAGAATACGAACTTATTGCAGGAGAAAGAAGACACAGAGCATCCCAAATAGCAGGCCTCTCTCTTGTACCTGTGATTATACGAAGTGGACATCAAGACGCGAGGGTCAAGCTTGAGCTTGCAATCATTGAAAATCTCCAAAGAGAGGACCTCAACCCGGTGGATAGAGGGAGGGCTTTCAAGCAACTTGCAGAAGAATTCAATTTTAAACACGGGGAAATTGCAAAAAAAGTTGGAAAAAGTCGCGAATATGTTTCGAATACAATACGACTCCTTACTCTTCCTCAGGAAGTCCAAGACGCCATCATTGCCGGACGCATCAAAGAAGGTCATGCGAGACCGATCCTCATGCTCTCTGATAGACCTGAGCAACAAATGACTCTTTTCAAGGAAATGATCTACAAAAAACTTACTGTTCGTGAAGCAGAAAGTATTGCTCGTAGAATCGCTTATGACAAAGTGAGGAAGAAAGAGCGGGCTATTGATCCTGAGATTGTCGAAATAGAAGAAAAACTCGCAGAATCTCTTGGTACCCGCGTACACATAGAAAAAAACGATGTAGGAGGGCGTATTGTAATAGATTATTTTTCTCCAAAAGATCTCGATACTATTATGGATCTCATAAAAAGTAATGAAAAAAAATCTCCCAACGATATGATGAATAGTTATATAGAAAACTCTGATATAGACGAAAATACACTTACTGGAGCATTCGCAAAGCCAAAACTCTTTTTCGTCTCAGAACGACGCACTACACTTAGTCCTGTTGACGCAATAGGAGAGGCCCCTCTCCAAGAACCAAAGCCAGCACCAGAAGAAGATGACGATGACGGGCTTTACTCTATTACCAACTTCTCTATTTAGAACCTCTCTTTTTGGATTTTTGTAAATAGTTTTTTATATGTCTTTTTGCAAAGGCTGTTTGTGCATATTCAAGCCACTTCGAAGTAGGGTGGCTTTTATCCTTTGTCATGACCTCTACAATGTCAGCATTTTTAAGCTTTTCAGAAAGTGACACGAGCTTACCATTTACCTTGACCCCAAAAATATGATCTCCTATGTCTGTATGAATACGATATGCAAAATCGATAGGAGTAGAGTCAACAGGCAAATCCACCACATCACCCAAAGGAGTAAAGACGAATATTCTGTCTCGGAAAAAATCCATTTTTAAATCAGAATAGAATTCTTCTGCTGCTGTTTTTTCTTCCTGCGTCGCAGCAATCTCATGCACCCACTCTGGAACATCTACTTTTTTATTATCTGGTCTTTTTATTTTTTCTTGATCAAAATCAAAAGACCACGGAAGCTTGATTGCTGATTTCTTTTTATCTTTTTGTTTAAATGCAACATGAGATGCAATACCAAATTCAGCAACTTCATGCATTGCATAAGTACGAATCTGTATCTCAGCAATCTCTCCCTCACCTGTAAAAATAGTTGTATGGATACTCTGATATCCGTTTGGTTTTGGTACTGCGATATAATCCTTTATACGACCAGGAAGAGGCCTCCAGAGTGAGTGTACAATACCAAGAACCCTATAACAGTCGCTCACTGTGGGTACGAGTATACGCAATGCAGAAATGTCATAAATACGATCAATATCAAAATCTTTTCGCTGTAACTTTTCGTAAATACTGTAAAGGTGCTTGAGGCGATAGTCTGTCACAACATCGTGTATTTTTTCTTTCTTGAGCTCTTTCGTAAGTACCTTATGAATCTTATTAAGACTTTCGTTTTTTTCTATTCTTTTTGGATCAGCAAGCTCCTTTACTCTTTTATAATCTTCGGGATTAATATAAGGAAATGCAAGATCCTGTAGCTCACCAGTAATCTTTCCCATACCAAGTCTGTGTGCAATAGGTGCATACACTTCCATAGTCTCCATCGCTATTCTCTTTTGTTTTTCTGGAGGAACGTGTTCGAGAGTCTTCATATTATGAAGCCTGTCAGCAAGCTTGATAATGAGTACGCGAATATCTTTAGAGGTTGCGAGAAAAAGTTTTTGGAGACTTCCTACATGCCGTTCTGCACCACGAAAGCGTATTTTACCAAGCTTCGTAACACCATTTACCAAAAAGAGTGTCTCTTCACCAAAGCGAGAACGAATCTCATCTTCTGAAACACCCTCATCCTCTATAGAGTCATGGAGTAAGCCCGCAATTACAGTACGAGGAGACATGCCAAAATCAGCAAGAGTTTTTGCCGTTTCGAAGACATGATTAAAATATGGCTCTCCAGAATATCTGGTAGAGCCACTGTGTACCTTGTATGCAAAATCAAATGCCTCACGAAATAGGTCAGCATCTTTTTTTGATATATCTTGTATTCTTTTTATAAGATCATCAGCGGTATGTGCCATAATGTGTTATTTCTTTTTGCGCGCGCGCGTCTTTTTTTCTTCGGCAAGAATCTCAAGTGCCCGAGGAAGCTCTATAGTATAGACATTATCTGTTTTAAGTGAACGAAAATCTCCATTGTGGACAATATAAGGACCAAAGCGACCCTTGCTCGCAATAATCTCTTCACCCGTATCTGGATGTACTCCAAGCACGCGCGGGAGACTTAAGTAGTGTACCGCATTTTCAAGCGTGAGTCCCGAAATATCCGCATCTTTCCCAAGACTTGCCCTCTTTGGTTTTGGATTACTTTTATCTTTTTTACCAAGTTGTAAATAGGGACCAAAACGACCAGTGAGAAGGTATATATCTTCTCCTGTTTCAGGATGTACTCCAATGGGCTCATCGTCTTTTATCACATCTCCTTGTATTGTTCGAGCACCGTCACAGTCAGGGAACTTGTCACAACTCAAAAACTTACCACCCTTTCCAAGTTTTATCACCATTGATGAGCTACATTTTGGACAAATATGTTTTGGATCAGCATCACCAAGGTTGGTGAGCTTTGGTATATCATTTTTTGATGCAATTTCTTTTTGGAAAGGAGTATAAAAATCAGAAAGTGTTTTTTCATACCCTCTCTCTCCTGTTGCAATCTCATCAAGCTCATCCTCCATCTCAGCAGTAAAAGTGTCACTAATATAGTGTGCAAAAGTGTTTTCCAAAAAAGAACTCACCACATCTCCCGTGTCTGTAGGCTTGAGTGCACGACCCTCCTTTTCTACATATCCTCTATCGTTGAGGGTTTTCATAATACTTGCATAGGTTGAAGGTCTCCCTATACCACGCTTTTCAAGCTCTTTTACGAGTCCTGCTTCAGTATATCGAGATGGGGGCTGAGTTTCTTTTTCTTCGTGTATAGTCTTTTTATAGATAAGCGCATCACCAACCTTTACCTGTGGCAACTCCACATCCTCACTACGAGCACGAGGATCTGCCTTGAGCCACCCCTCGAAAAGAGTTCGAGATCCATTGACAGAAAAAGTAGGGAGTGTGTCATCATCTGATGTCGCGATTATTTTAGTGCGCAACATCTTTGCAGGAGTCATTTGACTCCCGACTGCACGAGCATGAATAAGCTCATAAAGTCTTTTTTGTTCCTCTGTTGACCCTGCACTTTCTACACTAAAGTTACTAGGTCGTATTGCCTCATGTGCCTCCTGTGCGCCTTTTGACTTGGTAGCATATGAAGTGATTCTTAGGTATTCTTTTCCATATTTCTTTTCTACGAAGGATCCAATGGCACCCTGTGCCTGCGCACTTAAGTTGGTACTATCTGTTCTCATGTATGTGATAAGACCTTGTTCATAAAGCTTTTGTGCAACACCCATCGTACGAGAAGGTGAAAATCCCAATCGCGTGCTTGCTGCCTGCTGAAGGGTTGAGGTCTTAAAAGGGGGATAAGGGTTTCGGGATACTTCTTTTTCTACTACATCGCCTACTTTCCATGTGACACCTCCTATAGTATCGATAATATGAGTAGCGCGTCCTTTGTCTCTAGGTTCTTCTGCGCACATGAGCTCAAGGGTATTTTTCTCATGAAGCACCTCCATAGCGATCACCCAAAATGCCTCAGGCACAAATGCCCTTATCTCTCGCTCTCGTTCCATAATGATACGAAGTGCGGGTGACTGCACTCGACCAGCAGAAAGTCCGTAACGAACCTTTTTCCAAATAAGACCTGAGAGATCATACCCTACGAGTCTGTCGAGGACTCTTCTCGCCTCTTGGGCTTTACGAAGATTGTCATCTATCCCCCTTGGGTGTTTCATGGCCTCTTCCACAGCCTCCTTGGTAATTTCATTAAAAGTGATTCGCTTCGTACGAGGGTCTCCTTCTAGCTTGAGTGCTTGTACCAAATGCCACGCAATAGCCTCCCCTTCTCGATCAGGGTCTGATGCGAGCACTATCTCCTCGGCGTCTTTTGCGAGACTTTTTAATTCTTTGATTACCTTTTCCTTTCCTGCGCTTATCTCATAGTTTGGTTTAAAACCATCTTCTATTGAGATTGCGTTTTTACTACTTTTTGGTAAATCACGAACATGCCCGACGCTTGCACGGACTGTATACTCATTATTTAAATATTTTGAAATCGTCTTGGCTTTTGCCGGAGACTCTACGATTAACAGTTTTGTCATAGTATGTTCCGCTAATACTAAAGACCTTTTGATATTTATGCAAGTGAATGTCTTTTTAGAGTCTATGGAGAGAGCCCATTCTCTCCACTACACACCCTTTGATTTCAAGAGAAGAAATAGCACTACTCACACGGTGTGTGGGTAATCCACTTTGCTCAATTAACTCTTCTTTGTCCTGAGGAGAATCCAAAAGAGAAAGAATGAACATCTCATCTTCCGAAAGATCCATATCTTCAAAAAGAGTGACTCTCGCACCTTCATCATGAAAACCGAGAGCACTCCGAAGATCTTCTTGTGAAGTAATGGGTGTTGCACCAATCTTTAAAAAAATATGAGGACCCTTACTTCCTTCATCAAATACTGATCCGGGAATCACCAACACATCCCTATTGTATTCACTTGCAAGTCGTGCAGTAATGAGAGTACCGGACTTTTCTCCTGCCTCTATGACAAGAACTGCATGAGAAAGACCAGCCATTACCCTATTTCGCTGTGGAAAACTCCAAGGGGTTGCCTTGAAAGAGGGCTCAAACTCAGAGACAAGTGCCCCTCCTTTCTCTAGAATACGAGATGCAACACCTTGATTTATCCGCGGATAGAGTACCTCTTTGGCAAGTCCTGAGCCTGGTACTGCGACCGTCTTAAGACCATTTTCCATAGCACTCTTGTGTGCGATAGTATCAATACCCATTGCAAGTCCTGATACAATCACCACAGGATACCCTCTCAAACCCTCTATCAAAAACTTAGTAACAGCCTCTCCGTAGCGTGAATATTTACGAGACCCCACCACCGCCAAAAAGAAGGTGTTTTCTATCTCGGGATACTCTCCCTTTATATAGAGTACTTCCGGAGGATCATTGATTTCTTGCAAAAGTGGAGGAAATTCCGGAAGAGTAAGTTTGTAAATATCTCTTTCCATATATATACTTAAGATAATACTACAGGACAAATTTTTTTAAGTACATACACATATGCTGGATATAAAATTCATAAGAGAAAATACAGAGATAGTAAAACAAGCTGCAGAAAAGAAAAAAATATCTGTTGATATTGATGCGCTTATTCGGGTGGATGAAAAGCGTCGACAACTCCTCCAAAGTATAGAGATAAAAAAACAAGAACAAAATGAGGTAAGTACTCGTATTGTAGGAATCAAAGATGATCGTGAGAGAGAGTTTCTTATCGTGGACATGAAAAAACTCAAAGACGCACTAAGTACAGAAGAGGAAGAGCTGAAGGGAGTAATGGCTGAGTGGAAAACACTCATGCTTCAGGTGCCAAATATTCCAGACATGTCTGTGCCAAAAGGAGATGGTGAGGAAGACAATGTAGAGGTAAAAACATGGGGAGAAAAACCACATTTTTCATTTGCACCAAAGGACCATGTCACGATTATGAATGATCTTGATATGGTGGATTTCGAACGAGGTACAAAAGTTCATGGTTTTCGAGGATATTTTCTAAAAAATGATGGCGCACTACTCTCTTGGGCAATATGGAACTACGCACAAGCATTTTTTCTAAAAAAAGGATTCAACCCTTTTATCGCACCGGCTATTGTAAAAAAAGAATTTTTTTACGGCACAGGACATCTCCCAGGAGATGCGAGTGACCTCTATCAAACACAGGATGACGACTTCCTCTCGGGTACTGCCGAAGTACCTATGATGGCACTTCATGCCAACGAAATACTCGCCAAAGAAGAACTCCCTAAACGATACTTGGCTTTTTCTCCTTGTTATCGCAGAGAAGCAGGAAGTCATGGCAAAGATACAAAAGGTCTCATCCGTGTTCATGAGTTTTATAAACTTGAGCAACTTGTGATTTGTGAAGCAACCCATGAAGCATCTGTCACCTTTCACGAAGAGCTTAACCGTAATACAGAAGAGTTTATCGAATCACTCAATATCCCCTATCGTCAACTAGAAATATGTACAGGAGATCTAAAGGCTGCACATGTAAAATCATATGATACAGAGCTGTGGGTTCCTCTCGAGCAAAAATATAGAGAAATAGCGAGTGCCTCTTACTATCACGACTTCCAAACACGAAGATTTAACATTCGCTACCAACACGAAGGACGCAATGTCTACGCTCACTCTCTCAATGCGACTGCAATCCCCACACCACGCATCCTTGTTTCTCTCATCGAAAACTACCAACAAGCTGATGGATCTGTACGCATACCTGATGTATTAGTCCCATATTTTGGAAAAGACACAATCTCTAAAAAGGGATAAGTATGTTTTGGTCACAACGCCGACCTACATCTCAAAAATACAAAGAATCAATGCGCAAAAAACGCAACGCGTTTTTTGCGCTCACAATACTCATACTCATATTACTCTCTACATTCATATTTTGGGTCGGTTACTCAGATACCTTTCGTATAAACACCATAGCACTAAAAGGTATTACTACCATACAAGATACCGTACTCAGAAATGATATAAATGAAATTCTTACAAAAAAAACCCTCTGGGTATTGCCACGCAACAACACTCTCTTTTTTCCTCGCTACAAGCTTTCTGAGAATCTTTTAAAATCTTTTACCGAAATAAAAAATCTCAAAATTGATACACCTGATCAAAACACACTTCTCTTCACAATAGAAGAAAGAAAGTCTGTAGGGGTGTGGTGTCACGAAAATGCTACTGAAGCCTTTGAAGAATGTTTTCTTTTAGATGAGTTTGGTTATATTTTTACTAAAGCACCAACCTTTTCGGGAAATCTTTTCTTTAAATATTATGGAGGAATGGCATCATCCACACCCATAGACTCACTTTATCTTCCAGAAGAAACTTTTAGAGAACGCGTCTTTTTTATCACCTCGCTCGAAACACTTGGACTCAACCCTGTCTCTTATAAATGGGGGCAAGATGGAGACAGTACAATAACCCTCAAGGCAGAAGGCTCTTCAGGCGTAGAGGGTGTACTGCTTTTTAACAATGAAGATGACTTGGCTACTATATTTGAACACATATCTCTTGCTCTTACTCATGAAGACTTTAAAGAACGAGGTATTAGAACTATCGAAGTAGAATACATTGATTTGCGTTCAGAAAATAAAATCTTCTATAAGCTAGAGTAAACTCTTCTCTAATAAAGAGTAAGGTGATAGAATGCGTTTTTTATGAATACTTTTTGGCACACACTACCAAAACCCTTTTTTATACTTGCTCCTATGGCAGATGTCACCGATACGGCTTTTCGTAGAATGTTTGCAAAATACGGCAAGCCACTAGGCGGACCTGATGTACTCTATACAGAGTTTGTTTCTGCTGATGGACTCTTTCTTGGAGGATATGACGCACTCATAAAAGATCTAGAATACACAGAAGCAGAGAGACCTATAGTTGCTCAATTTTTCTCAAAAGACACTGACCTGATGGAAAAAGCTGCTCGACTAGCCCTCGAGCATGGCTTTGATGGTGTAGATATCAATATGGGATGTCCTGCAAAAGTAATATGTGACCAAGGTGCAGGAGCTGCGATAATAAAAAATCCAAAACTTGCAAAAGCAATAATACAAGCGACCAAAGCTGGTGCTCAGGGTAAAATCCCCGTATCTGTAAAAACACGGACAGGATATACTAAAAATGAAATAGACACATGGGTACCCTCCCTTCTCGAAGAAGATATCGATGTACTCATCATTCATGCAAGAACAAGGCGTGAGATGTCTAAGGTACCCGCTGACTGGAGTACGGTACAAAGAGCTGTAGAAATTAGAAATAAAATGGGAAAAGAGACTTTAATAGTCGGTAATGGTGATGTAGAGAGTATAGAGGAAGGAAGAATGCTCACACAAAAAACCGGGTGTGACGGCATCATGATAGGGAGAGGGGCATACGGCAATCCGTGGGCATTCACGAATTACATTCCAACCAAAGAAGAAAGGTTACGAGTAATGCTAGAGCATACAAAATTATTTGAAGAGCTTCTGGGAGATATAAAAAGCTTTTCAATAATGAAAAAACACTTCAAAGCGTATGTATCAGGATGGGATGGTGCAAAAGAACTTCGGATGGAGCTTATGGAGACACACTCAGCAAATGAGGTGGAAAATGTAATTAGAAGAAACACAGATACTTAACTACTACATTCTAAATGTTAAATACGGTATACTACCTTATATGAGCATCGCACTCTATAGAAAACACCGACCACAACACTTTGATGATGTTGTAGGACAAGATGCGGTAATACAAAACCTCCAAAACTCCATCAAAGATGGCTCTCTCTCGCACGCATATCTTTTTACAGGATCACGTGGTACGGGCAAGACAAGTATTGCGCGCATACTCGCACAAGAAATAGGCACAAGTGCCAATGACCTTTATGAGATAGATGCTGCATCAAATCGTGGTATCGATGATGTGCGCGCTCTCCGTGAGTCGGTACAGTCACTACCCTTTGAGTCCAAGTACAAAGTCTACATCATAGACGAGGTACACATGCTTACCAAAGAAGCGTTTAACGCACTACTCAAGACTCTAGAGGAACCACCACAACATGTCATTTTTATACTCGCCACGACAGAATTTCACAAAATACCAGACACAATCATTTCGCGATGTGAGGTGCATCACTTTATGCGACCTACTGCACATACGCTTAAAAACTACATTCTCAGCGTTGCCTCTAAGGAAGGCTACGAGGTAGAGGCAGGAGCAGTCGACCTCATCGCACTCCTTGGCGACGGATCATTTCGTGATACCCTCGGTGCACTCCAAAAAATCATCACCTCCATAGATCAACACACTCTCACTCTCGAGACGGTGGAGTCTCTGACTGGAGTACCCGCACAGTCTTTTATACGCTCTCTCCTTGAGGCACTGCATAAAAAGGAAATCGGGCAAGCGCTCACACTACTCCAAGGGATAAATCTAAGTCATCACAATAGCAAGATACTTTCATCACTCCTCATCACACATATACGCTATGTACTCCTTTTGCGATTTGCACAAGACATGAACACAATGATACAAGATGAAGTAGGAGAAGATATGTACACCTTTCTGATGACTCTTGCGAAGGCAGAAAATACTGGCATCTCTTCCCTCCTCCTTAAAAATATTCTCATTTCTAGTGCCACATTAGAGTATAGTGCTATTCCTACTCTTCCTATCGAGCTTGCGGTGATCGAGACATTGCGAGAAGAGAAATAATGATATAATCTGGTTTGAGCCTATAGACCCTTGGGCATTGTTTATACGAAAAGTTTTCATTTAGAAAATACCGCGCTTGCATACGAACGCAAAATAAAGTGTAAAAGAAGGGAGAAGGAAAGGATCTTAAAAAGTTTATAAATATTGCGGGATCGTCTAATGGTAGGACTCTGGTTTCTGGTACCAGCTATCTAGGTTCGAGTCCTAGTCCCGCAGCCAACTAGTGAGAGTGACCGAAACGGGTCAAATCATCAGTTTCTATTCTGACACTGCATACCTGCTGAGAGCAGTAGCCAGAGAGAAAAACCACCCGATAGGGTGGTTTTTCTCTGATGGGCTTATTGATAAACAAATATTTGAACGACTACCGTGGCTAGTACTAGAATTGATAAACCGCTTGTTATCGCAAGTGGTTTATTGTGAATATACAAACCATATAAAAACCACGAACAGACTGCAAATAGTGCGACTATGCGACTAATTGTGTAGTAAGAGAAATACCGGAGACTGTCCCTGTTTCGTAAATCTTTATTACCTGTGGGATGCTTGAGACAGACGCAACACCTCCAATTACGGTCATAAGCGCATCAACAATTTTTCGAGGGTTTCGTTTCTTTTCAATCTCACACTCATGAAGATTTTGAGGATTATACATACAATCAATTACTGCTTTAAAAGCCAGTTTTCAATTTGAGTAACAGCCTCCATGGCATGCTCGCCAATAAGAATACCTGGATGTGTTGCTCCTTTTATTTCGATAACCTCCTTTTCATAATAGTCAGCCATAGCTTCTGCAGTATTTATCCCGATACCAAATAGCACTGACTCGCCAAGCTCACCTCCAACAAATAGAACTGGCATAGTAAGCTTGTCTTTTGGCACTGGGATACCGAGTTTACGCTCACTTCGTGCAACACCAGATTCCATACCGAGCATCTCTTTCATTTTCATTAGCTTTTCCTGTGGAATATCCGGCAATGCTTTCATAACCTCCATTGGGTCGGCAGGCATACCAGCATCCATAGGTGAATATGTTTCTGGATAATCTTTCTTTTCACCTTCACCCTGTACTTCTTTACTTGGGCTTGGGTCAATAGCAACGACAGCTTCTGCTCCGTGCTCGGCCACGTACATAAGTGCAACAAGACCTCCCATAGAGTGACCAATAACAACTGGGTTCTCAAGTCCGTTTTCTGAAACAACTTGAGCAATATCATCGTTATAGTCTTTCATCGTCGCCCCTGTAACTTCGCCCTCACTCTTCCCATGTCCGCGCAAATCAAGCGCATATACATCCCAGCCTTTTGAAGCAAGAAACTGCGTATAGCCCATCCACATTGCTGACGATCCCCATGAGCCGTGTACTAACACGATTGGGTTATCGTGAGTTTTGTTATCTGCTTTTTGTATTTGCGTAAATATTTCCATAATGAATTAGAAGTTAAGGGTTAATGACCATCCAGAAGAAAGTGCATAAAGAGCAAGTGTTGCTCCCAAGAGCGCCATGTTTTTCAAAAATTGTTGCATTTTCATCATCTTTCGATTTGGATCAGTCTCTTTCCAGAACTGCTGCATCTTCGGTGTCACACCAAAAAGGAATATGGCGATAAGAAGGAGTGAAACATCTACATAGGTACCTAAAATAACACCGAGGCCTCCAAGAAGGATGAGAAAACCTGAACCAGCTACCGCTAATACTGGGGGCAGGGGTACCTTTTGATGCCGCATATACGGTCATATCCTTCAAATTTTTAAAGTGCATCATTCCCATCATGAAGAAAAATCCTCCAAAAATGATGCGTCCGACAAGTAATATGATTTCTATAGTATTGAAAGTTAACTAATAATCTACAATTATTAGTATATCAGGATAAAAAATTTGACAGAAGAAACACTTGTGTATAACATATGAACATATGACAAAATCATCATATAATAAAAAAGGTTCGTCTTCCGATTCAGCACGATCAGTGATGAAAATTCTCTCAAATTCGAACCGCTTTGATCTGATGAAGCTTCTCTTGAATACAAAAAGAGATCTCTGTGTTCACGAACTATCAGAAAATGTTGGCATCTCTCAATCAGCCACGTCTCATCAGCTTGCGTATTTAGAAGCACGGGGAGTTGTAAGGAGTATTCGTATGGGAAAGAAAAAATGCTATCTGCCCGCGGATGCTCCTCTTACCAAAAAGGTCGCAAAAGTAATTGATTCTTTAAAATAGCGTATGAAATATTCTCTTACCATTCTCATAATCATCGTACTAGGAGCTCTGAGTATCTGGTACTTTCAGAGTAGATCGTTCCCAATTCCAAGCGGTGAGACAACTTCACTCGGTGAGCAAGAAGGTGAAATGGCAACCGAGAATCATTTACAAGGCGAGTCATCATCTAATCCTTCAAACACACAAATGAGTGCATCACAAAGAGAAATTTTAGTAACAGACGGGGTTAAACATTCTATTCCACTCAATGAAATCCTTTCTGGCGGTCCTGGTAAGGATGGTATTCCATCTATTGATGATCCGAAGTTTGTGTCTGTCTCTGATGCGACATTCCTTAACAATGACGAACCCGGGCTCGGTCTCACGGTAAATGGCGAAAGTCGGTTCTATCCATACAAGATTCTTGTCTGGCATGAGATTGTCAACGACACCACCAGTATTGGTTACCTACTGCCCGCTTTGTGCCACAGGTATTGTGTTTGAGCGGAAAGTTGACGGTGAGCTGCAAGAATTTGGGGTGTCGGGGCGACTGTGGCAGTCAAATCTCTTGATGTATAACCGTGCAGGAAACGAAGAGAATGAATCGCTATGGTCGCAGGTTTTAGGTGAAGCCGTACTTGGTGTGCACACAGGAAAGAAACTTTCCGTGGTGCGGTCAGACGTTGTCCGCTTTGGAGACTGGAAAGAAAGCATCCGAATTAGTGGAAGAACCTGCAGAATCATTTCTTAGCTAGCGCTCAAAACCCATAGAATTGGTAAAATAAAATAGTTGAAAAAACCTTGCGGGACAAGACCCTCCACGCCTATGGCACAGAGCGCTCAGCAATGTGTGTGACAAAACTTAAAGTGATTAAAAAGATATAAATACTACAACTCTAATTAGAAATATTTAAAGAAAAAGTATAGTATACTGAATATACTTACTTGTTAACCTATATATACTATGAACAAAGAAACTTTCAAAACACTCCTTGCCGTTGTAATCAGTATTGCGGTTGTGTGGATCTTTATAAGCATGCAAACAGGAGAAAAAAATCCCACCAATATACCCTCTCTCAATGAAGGAGACGAGGTAGAAACAATCGTATACAAAGACATGATTCGTCTCTCTTCCCCTCTCCCAGAAAGCACTATTGAATCTCCTCTTGTTATTACAGGAGAAGCTCGTGGAGGATGGTATTTTGAAGCATCATTTCCGGTAATTCTTACCAACTGGGATGGTCTCATCATTGCAGAGGGGTATGCAACAGCAAAGGGTGACTGGATGACAGAAGAGTTTGTACCATTTACCGCAACACTCAACTTCAACATTCCCCAAGAAACTCTCGATGTTTCAACTAGATCATCTCTTATTCTACAAAAATCCAATCCTTCAGGACTTCCAGAACATGATGATGCACTCGAAATCACTGTCTTTTTGAAGACACTACAGAGTAATACCCATGAATGAGGAGGAGCTTAAAAAAAGATTAAGTCCCGAAGAGTACACAGTGCTTCGCAAAAAAGGAACAGAAGCCCCTTTTTCTGGTACATATGTCAACACAAAAGAAACAGGTCTCTACACCTGCAAGGTGTGCAGGACCCCTCTTTTTTCTTCTGATGCAAAGTTCGACTCAAAGACAGGTTGGCCAAGCTTCGACCAGGCTCTCGAAGGGGCGCTCACCTACACTGGTGATACAAGTCATGGTATGAAGCGTACAGAAGTCACCTGTAGTACATGTGGCTCGCACCTCGGTCATGTCTTTGATGATGGACCCAGAGACACTACGGGAAAAAGGTACTGTATCAACTCCGTGTGTCTTAATCTAGAAAAAGAGTAACCCTATGCCCATACAAAAGAAAAACCTTCTTCAAGATATTGTTTTCATAGGTATAAGTATCGTTGTTGCGATACTCGTCGTACAGTCAGATATACTCCATACCGTTGTTGTTGCAATGGGGCCTTTTTCGTACCTTGCAAGTATCCTTGCCGGCATCTTCTTTGTATCTGTCTTTACTTTTGCTCCTGCTATTGCAATACTGATTCAGCTTGCTGGTGAGCACTCTCTCATCACCATATCACTCCTCGGGGGTCTTGGTGCGGTCATTGGTGACTTCATACTTTTTCTGTTTGTTCGTACACGCCTCGCAGAAGATGTGGCTTTTATACTTTCTGGCCCAAAGATAGGACGATTCAAAAAAATGCTCACCACCACTCTCCCGAAGTGGTTTACCCCTATGCTCGGCGCCCTCATCATAGCTTCCCCTTTTCCCGATGAGATAGGTCTTACGCTACTTGGTCTTTCAAAGATCAGCACACGCTCCTTTATCCTCATCTCTTTTGTACTCAATACACTTGGACTCTTGATCACCACCTCACTTGCCCTCAGTCTTGTAAACACTTTGTAGGTGAATAATCCAGAATTGTGTGTTTCAATAGAGATATATGGGAGAATTTTATCCTTTCTTTTTAGTAATATTTGTTGCGGTACTTTTTTCCGTTATTTTCAAACGGTTTAATGTGCCATGGGTTATTACACTCATCATAGGAGGGATCAGTATAGGACCCTATGGTTTTGATGTGCTTCCTGAGAGTCAGATTCTTGATTTTATTGCACAGATAGGGCTCATATTCCTCATGTTTATGGCTGGTCTCGAGGTACGCCTCTCCACCTTTAAAGAATCGAGCAAAAATATCTTTATTGTTGCTTTCTTTAATGGCGCCATTCCATTCGTCACAGGACTTGGGATAGGGTATTTTCTTGGATTTAATCTTACTCAGTCTTTGCTCATGGGTATTGTGTTCATCTCCTCTTCTATTGCAGTACTACTCCCCTCTCTCCAAACGAGTGGACTCATACACACACCAGTAGGACGCACCGTCATCGCATCAACGATAGTAGAAGACATGACGAGTCTCCTTCTCCTTTCTATACTTTTGCGAACAATCAATCCAGACACTATACTCCCTCTACCTGTCTTTATACTCCTTCTCATTGCGTCTTTTGCACTCCTGAGATGGATACTACCTAAAATACAATGGTTTTTTTCTGACCATAAATCACATAAAGACCCTTTCCAACAAGAGCTCAGAATCATTTTTTTTATACTCGTAGGTACTGTGGTGATATTTGAGCTTATCGACCTACACCCTATCATTGCGGGATTCTTTGCAGGTGTAGTGCTCTCGGGAAGCATTACAAGCCCAGTACTTAAAGACCAGCTCCATGTGATAAGCTACGGGGTCTTTATCCCTACCTTCTTTGTCATCCTTGGTGTCAAAACAGACATTTCCGTCTTTCTCACCGCAGGACCGATACTTGCTATCACTCTCCTTTTTATAGCCGGCCTTCTATTGTCAAAAATATTTGGAGGATGGCTTGGAGCTACTTTTGCAGGCTTTTCAAAAAAACAAAGCCTCTACATGGGATATGCGACAATCCCCCAACTCTCTACCACTCTTGCGGTTGCCTTTACTACAGTGGAGCTTGGTATCTTTGAGGCAAGCATCATACCCACGATGGTGATGCTCAGTATTGTAACTGTCTTTCTGGGGCCTCTCCTTACGAACAGGCTTACAAAAGATATACTTTCTATAAAAAATGGGTAAAGAGGGGTACAGAATATATAACAAAGACATGCTAAACGCATGCCTTTGTTATTTTGCGGGTCCACCAGGAGTCTTGGTCACGAGTTACTAATTCGCTTTGCTCATAAGTACTCGCGACCCCGCCTCGCAGCCCCACTCTCGCTTTGCTTAAGTGGGGACCCGCTGCTCCGGCTTTCAAGTCCTGGTGGGACGCACGCAAAGATATAGTCAAAATCTGTATACACAGATTTCTCCTTACTTTGCGGGTCCACCAGGACTTGAACCTGGAACGTCGGTTTTGGAGACCGAAATTTTACCAATTAAACTATAGACCCGTAGTTGCTACTCTCCCCCATATCAGTAGGGTGAATAAATAATAGCATAAAACAAACCGCAATTCATTGCGGTTTATTTCTTACCTTTTTTCTTCGACAGCTTCTTTACTTCTTTGAAAGTAACATGCTTTTTAAGCTTTTTGCTGTATTTTTTTAGTTCTAGTTTTTTATCTGCTTTTTCTCCCTTTTTACTACGCTTTGTGTAGTATGTTTCTCTTGTGTCAGGATTTTGCAAAATAACTAATGTTTTCTGTGGCATAAATAATTTAGTTAGTAGTCAGAAGTTCGGAGTCCATAGACTACGCCAAAACGACTAACAGATTATGATAATACATTATAGTGGGCTCTTTTGCAACCTATTTACTAAGCTTTTTAAACAAAGATCCTGTAAATATAAGCACTAAATACCTATACCCAAGACGAAAGAGCTTTCTCCCGGCGCTACAAAACCAGGATTCGGTCACTCTCATGGATATTTTGATTCGCAAAGCTCTCAAAATATCTCATTCGCTGGACCCCCCACTCGCCAGCACTGATTGCTCGTACCTCACAATCAGGCTTCGCGCTGGCTCGGTTCGAATCCTGCCCGGTCGGTAAAACAGTAAAGCCCGAATGCTTACGCATCCGGACTAACTGTTTTATGTGCGCCGGGCAGGAATTTTGATCCTTACAGGATCTGTACACCTTTTCTATTTTTTGCTTCATAAATTCGCAAAAAATTATCAAAGGTCTTGGAATCCTGACGAAAGCTCTACCCAGAGCTTTCTCCCGGTGCAAAAAAATACCCTTACGGGTATTTTTATTGTGCGCCGGGCAGGATTCGAACCTGCGTAGGCCGAAGCCGACAGATTTACAGTCTGTTGTAATTGACCACTCTACCACCGACGCATGAGATTATATCAAAAAGATATAACCGCTACAGTATACCAAATTAAATATCTTTTACAAAAACCTTTATCGTGTCTTGGTTTTTACTTTTGAAGAAACCTTTTTCTTGGTACTTTTTTTCTTTACTGGAGATTTTCTTGTAGTAGATTTTTTTAGGGTACCTTTTTTAGTGACACTAAATGAAGGCTTACCTTCTGATATACCGATAGATACCACACCTCCACTCATGAGGCCGTTTTGTACCATGAGCTTCGCAAGAGGTGTGAGAATGGTGCTCTGTATCAGTCTCTTGAGAGGTCGTGCACCGTACTGAGGATCATATCCCTTCTCAGCAAGGAAAGAAAATACTTCTGGTGAAATATCAAGAGTGATGTGCTTATCTGACAGCCTCTTCTTCACCTCTCGTATTTGAATATCAACAATGTCACGGATTGCCTCTTTAGGTAGTACATTAAAGAGTATAATCTCATCAAGACGATTCAAAAATTCTGGTCGGAAATGATCTTTTAGAGACTTCAATACCCTCTCTTTCGCATCTTCATATTCCTCCTCCTTGTCTCCCGCACTAAACCCAAGTCTCTCCATTTGATCTATGTATTGTGAACCTATGTTTGAAGTGAGAACAATGATAGTATTTTTGAAGTTTACTTTACGACCCTTTGCATCAGTGAGGTGACCGTCATCAAGTACCTGAAGGAGGAGGTTAAATACCTCAGGGTGCGCTTTTTCAATCTCATCAAAAAGTACCACTGAGTAAGGACGATGTCGTATCTTTTCTGTCAGGTTACCACCCTCCTCATGCCCCACATATCCTGCAGGAGCTCCTATCATCTTTGATATAGAGTGTCTCTCCATAAACTCAGACATATCTACTCGGACTAGCGCGTCAGGATCATCAAACATAAACTCGGCAAGCGCCTTTGTAAGCTCAGTCTTTCCTACACCAGTAGGTCCAAGAAACATAAAAGAGCCAATAGGTTTGTTGGGGTCTGCAATACCTACTCGTGAGCGTTTTACCGCATCTGAAACCTTTTCTACCGCACCATCTTGTCCGATTACTCTCTCCTTCAACACATCTTCCATTCGAGAGAGCTTTTCTGCTTCTGCCTCAAGCATGCGTGACACGGGTACACCGGTCCAGCGTGATACTACATCAGCAATATCACTCTCGTTGACATCTTCTTTTAGAATTCGTCGTGACCCTTGGAGCTTCTTCAAGCGTTTAGTCTTGAGCTCTAGTGTCTTTTCAAGCTCAGGAATCTCACCATAACGGATCTCTGCAGCACGAGAGAGATCTGCCATTGCTTCTGCAGAGTCTGCTTCTATACGCATTGTTTCAAGCTCTTTTTTAATATTTTTTATATCCGCAAGAGTTTCTTTTTCATTTTTCCATTTGAGTTCAAGCTCTGCTGTTTTTTCTTTAAGCTCTCCTATTTCTTTATCTATTTCATCTACTCTGCTTTTTGCATCAGCATTTTTTAGCTCTGAGGCTTCTTTTGAGAGGGCTCGTTTTTCAATTTCAAGACGCAAAATCTTTCTATGTGCAACTTCTAAGTCTTCCGGCTTATTTTCGAGCGTCATTCGCAACGATGAACACGCCTCATCAATGAGGTCTATTGCCTTGTCAGGAAGGTATCTGCTTGTGATGTAGCGAGAAGAAAGTGCCACCGCAGACACTAGTGCCTCATCGAGAATTCGTACACCATGAAAAAGTTCGTATTTTTCTTTTATACCTCGAAGTATTGCCACCGCATCCTCTATAGAAGGCTCGTTGACATAGACCGGCTGAAAGCGTCTTGTAAGGGCGGGATCTTTTTCTATATGTTTTTGATATTCTTTAATAGTTGTGGCACCAATAGCACGCAACTCACCTCGCGCAAGAGCTGGCTTAAGCATATTAGATGCATCCATCGCACCTTCTGCAGCACCTGCTCCTACAATGGTATGTATCTCATCAATAAAAAGTATTATTTTGCCATCAGATTTATTGACCTCTTTCATGATAGCCTTGAGTCTATCTTCGAATTCTCCTCTATACTTTGTACCTGCAATAAGTGATCCTAGATCGAGGGATACAAGTTCTTTTCCTTTTAGGGACTCTGGCACATCACCGACAGCCATACGAGCTGCAAGACCCTCTACTATTGCTGTTTTTCCTACACCCGCCTCTCCTATAAGAATAGGGTTGTTTTTTGTACGGCGTGAAAGAATCTGCATCACCCTATTGACCTCGACATCTCGACCTATTACTGGATCGAGCTTATTTTCTTGGGCATACTTCGTCAGGTTGCGGGTATATTTTGTTATAGCTCTATAAGTAGGCTTGGTAGACACATCGCTTGTAGTGCTGTTGCGAAGCTCATCAATCACATTGAGTACCGCATCGCTTGTCACCTTAAAGCGACCGAGTAAATCTTTGGAAGGGTTGGGAACCTCGAGTATCGCAAGAAAAAGATGTTCTGTAGAGACAAACTCATCTCCCATCCGTCCTGCCATCTGAGTAGATGTTTCGAGTATTTTTGCAAGCTCTGGAGTGATATAAATCTGATACGAAGGAGAGAGTACAGAAGAGTGATCTGGTGTCTCCAGAGACTCAATCACCGAGTCAGTCATCAACACTATATCCACACCAAGTCGCTCAAGTACAGAAATAACCATACTTTCGTCTTGTAACATCAAAGCAGCCAAAAGGTGCGCATGACCTACATGACTTTGTCCTCGCTCTATTGCAAGCTCGTGAGACTTTCGAATAACCTCTCTTGCTTTACTTGTGAATTTTCCAAATGGTGGCATAGATTTTTTACTAACAATAAACTAAAAACCAATGTGTAATACATTTTACAATAAATGAGACCTTGCGTCAATTGTTATTGTGAGGTGGTTTTTTCTGTTGTTTTTATAGATTGAACGAGGAGTACAATATCGGATGAAGGAATAATAGTGCGCTCTTGTGCATCTATAAGCATTACGCCCACCATATCACCAAAGACATTCATGACAGGAGCCCCCGTCGTCACTATATCTTTAATGTTTGAGTCGATTCTTGAAATTACTTGTTTCTCCTCTACCACCTCCGCATCTTCACCTTCTACCCCATCTTTATATATAGGAACTGAAATCTTTTCTATTGCAGAGATCACCCCCATAGACACGAGGTTTTTAGTATCACCACTGAGACCAATGAGTGTTTGACCGAGCTTAAGTGCAGCCATATCTGCAAAAGAAATAACTGGAAACTTAAGAGTTTTTCCTTCAGTATCTTTTTGGATAATCTTTAAAATAACAATGCCCTTCTCTTCATCTGTCGCAACCACCTCTGTCTCGTAGCGGGCGTCACCGTACCGTACCATGTATATACCCTTCTCTTGTATTTTTGATGCATCAGTCACCACAAGTCCATTTGAGGATAGGAATACGCCCAAAGCCACCATACGGGTCTTTTCTTCGGGTGTAGAACCTACTGCATCAATCCTTACGAGACTTTTTACACCTTTGTCGATTGAGCTTGTGATAAGGTCTTCCTCTTTTACCACAACGGTTGTCTCTTTTGTGATCACAGAAGCCGCCTGACCGTTCGTATCAGACACCACTCTCTCTACAGTACGCTCTACCACTCTATTGATAGTATTAGTAACACCTGGTGGAGCTTGGTCCATGAGAGTAACAGTAACGATACCTGTTGCGATAGAGGTCACAAAACTCACAAGAAGTGTTAAAAGTATGATTTGATGTGTTGTGAGTTCTTCAAGATTCATATGTATAAAGTATAGTGTATTTAGATACCCTTATCAAGATTTTTTCAACACAGAAACAAGCGCCCCGATCAAAGCATCCACATCCTTCTTAGAAGTCTCTTTACCAAGAGAGATCCGAATCGCACTCTCATTACCGCCCTTGAGAGCCTTGACCACATGAGAGACTGTGCCAAAAGATTTACAGGCGCTCTTGGTGGAAACTGCGATACCACGCTCATCCAAAAGTACTGCCAAAAATTCATGATTTTGTCCTGGAAAAGAAAAACTAATATTATTTGCAAGACGCTTTGTCTTACTCCCATTAATCACTATTTCTTCAAACTCCTCTTCAAGTCTCCGAATACAATAGTCTCTCAGATGCTCTACATCTGGTGTATACATCTCTCTTTCTCTCTCTGCGATTTCTATTGCCTTTGCACATCCAATAATAAGTGGTGTGGGTGGTGTGCCGTAGCGTGCATTTTCTTTTCCTTCCATTGAAAAGAAGAGAGGTGTGAGGAGAAGACCTTCTCGAATATAGAGTACCCCTACACCTTTTGGTCCATACATCTTGTGTCCATCAAGCGTGAGGAGATCTAGCCCTAGTGTATTTACTTCTACAGGAAGATAGAGAAATGCCTGACTTGCGTCACTGTGAAATGCAGGAAATTTAAAATCAAGATTAGGAAGTGAAAAAGAATCCCCTTTTTCCCTATGTGCTCGAATGAGCTCTCCAATGAGAGAAATCGGTTGGACTGTTCCTATTTCATTACTCGCATAAAGCACCGTCACAAGTACTGTTTCTGGTCTTAGCGCCTTCTCCACTTCTGCCATATCAATGATACCTTCCAATGTCACAGAGACCACGCTTACTTCCATTCCTTTTTGTGTTGCATAGTGTAAAAGCCCTCCAACTGATACATGCTCTATTGCACCCACTATGACATGGAGACCTTCCACACTTCCGTTGTGTTGTTCTATAAACTCTATCACTCCTCTCAGAGCCCATGTGTTTGACTCTGTACCTCCTGATGTCCAATGTATCTCTCTTGATTCTGCACCGAGAGCACGGGCTACTTCTAATGTCGCCTCTTGTATATCTTTACGCACAGAAACACCTTCACTATGGTTTGAGAGTGCGTTTGCATACCTTCTCCTCCAATATGGCTCCATCGCCATCTCTACCCTCTGGTCTACGGGGGTGGATGCGCTAAAATCAAAATATAATCGCTCTTGAGCTTTATCTTCTTCCATCTTCCGTATTGTATCATTTTGTTGTATAGTGTCACTATAGAGAAGCATGCGGCGCAGTAATGTGCTGTTTTAGTTTCTGTAACCTATATACTCTCGTATGACCATTTCAGAAAATACAAATACAAAACATATCACAGAAAGACCCCCTGTAATCGTGGTTATGGGTCATATTGATCATGGTAAATCAAAGCTCTTAGACTATATTAGATCTTCTCATGTGGTAGAGGGTGAGGCGGGAGGAATCACACAACACATCTCCGCATATGAAGTAGAACATACTACCTCCGAAGGTATGCAGAAAAAAATATCATTTCTCGATACTCCTGGACATGAAGCATTTAGTGGTATGCGTGCCCGAGGTGCCAAGGTTGCAGACATTGCTATCCTTGTAGTTGCTGCAGATGACGGAGTAAAAGCACAAACAATAGAAGCGCTTAATGCGATCAAAAGCGCTGATATACCGTATGTCGTTGCCATCAACAAAATAGACAAGCCTGATGCTGATAGAAACAAAACAATACAAAGTCTTATAGAAAATGAAATATATATAGAAGGATATGGTGGTGATATACCTCATGTCTTTATTTCTGCAAAAGATGGTACGGGTATAGGTGACCTCCTTGATACACTCCTCCTTGTTGCAGAACTTGAAGAGCTTAAGGGGGATACTTCTCTCCCTGCAAGTGGTGTGGTGATAGAAACCCATGTCGATACCCAAAAAGGGATATCTGCAACGCTTATTATTAAAAATGGGACTCTCAAAAAAGGAATGTATATACAAGCAGAAAAAAGCTGTGCACCAGTAAGAATTCTTGAAGACTTTAAGGGTGTCTCTATCGAAGAAGCCTCTTTTTCATCACCCGTACAAATTCATGGTTTTGATAGTATCCCTTCTGTAGGAGCATCTTTTTGCACACATCCTGACAAAAAAACAGCTCTCAATATGGCCCTTGCATGCACTATTGAAGATGTCGAAAATACTCATGAGGCACTCAGTGTTGACGCTCATACAATGCCGGTCATACTAAAGAGTGATGTCGTAGGCACCGCAGAAGCAATCACCTCAAAACTCCGTGCTCTCAATTCTGAAAGAACACATATTAAAATCATACACTCAAGTGTTGGCACGATTACCGAGGGTGATGTAAAAAAAGCAGGAACAAGTAACAATGCCTATGTGATAGGTTTTAATGTAAAAATAGATCCCACCGCACAGGAGCTTGCAGAACGAATGGGTATCACCATAAAGACATTTACGATTATCTATGAGCTCCTTGAGTGGTTTGAATCACGAGTCCAGGACGAGACCCCGAAACAAGAAGTAGAGGAGCAAATCGCTGAGGTAAAAATCCTAAAAGTGTTTAATCCAGAAAAAAATGCTCAAGTAGTAGGCGGTAAAGTACTCTCGGGATATATTGCAAAAAATATGGAATGTGCGATTGTACGCCAAAATGAAAGAGTTGGTACAGGAACTCTTGTGGGTCTCCAACAACAACGGACTGAAGTAGAGACCGTGCAAGAAGGAAATGAATTTGGTGCTCGTATAAAAAGTACAGAAACTATTACTCCAGGAGATCGTCTTTTTGTGTTTAGAATTATCGAAAAATAATATGACACTACGACAAGACAAAGTGGCCGAAGTATTAAGAGTGCTTGGATCAGAATTCCTCTCACGAGTATCTAATCGTACTTCACTCATTACTATCACCCGAGCTGATGTATCTCGAGATATGAAAAAGGCAACACTCTATGTGACGGTCTACCCCGAAACTGAAGAAGAAAATGCCCTCAACTTTGTAAAAAGAAATAGAAGTGATCTACGAGACTATGTAAAACCAAAACTCTCTATGAAGTCTATCCCCTTCTTTGATTTTGTTATTGATGAAGGAGAAAAAAATCGACAGCATTTAGATGAATTGTCTCACGATTTATAGTATCTTAGTATAAAAATGTAAATTATGGCCTAGTGGCGAAGTGGTAACGCCGGGGACTGCAAATCCTCTATGCGCCGGTTCGATTCCGGCCTAGGCCTCAAGCAATACTTATCTAATAAGTGTTGATTAAAATAAATATGCCCGGGTGGTGGAATTGGTATACACGCAAGACTTAAAATTTTGTGGCGCAAGCCATGCGGGTTCGACTCCCGCCCCGGGCACCATAATCAAACTCAACTGCTTTTTAGGGGCAGAAAACGGGGGCGAGAAAGCTTTTATCCAAAAATAAGTTTTGTTATAATCATTGAAATCCGGGTTCAGGTTTCGTAAATTAATAGTGATATGAAGTTGTTTAAGGGACAATTCAGATCTCTGTTATTGGTCATTCTCGCTATAGCCGCAGTCAGTG
>Ga0210050_1001394_pt1 | contig 26292 bp, 30 predicted proteins | sample CryGey132114_all_FD_185463 | JGI IMG/M metagenome (GOLD analysis project Ga0210050, IMG submission 185463) | Groundwater microbial communities from aquifer - Crystal Geyser CG22_combo_CG10-13_8/21/14_all (SPAdes) (version 2) | ecosystem: Environmental > Aquatic > Deep subsurface > Groundwater ... | reverse complement strand
ATCTTTTTGAGAGTTTTTCCAGAGGAAGCGCTGGAACCAGATTTTGGACGGAAGGAGCGGGCTTGGGCCTCTATGTTGCCAAAAAATTCGTTGAAATGCATAATGGCAAAATCTGGGCGGAAAGCCCGGGAAGAGGGAAGGGTTCCACATTTTACATAGAATTAAAAATCCGTTAAACTAATGGAGCATAAAATTTTGATCATCGAGGATGAAAAAGTCTTGGCCGAAATGTATAAGGATAAATTTATCCAGGCCGGGTTTGAAGTAATTTTGGCCTATTCGTCCGAAGAGGCTCTTAAGGTTCTGCAGAAAGAAAAACCGGATTTGATACTTCTCGATATTCTTCTGCCGAGAATCAACGGAATCGGTTTTTTAACGAGAATAAAGAAAAATTCAGAAATTTCTTCAATTCCCGTAATAGCCTTTTCAAATTATGATGATGCGGAAACAAAAGGAGAAGCCCTCCGTCTGGGGGTGAAAGATTATTTGATTAAAACGAATTATACCCCTCAGGAAATTATTGAAAAAGTTAAAACTTATCTTACATAAATATGTTAAGAACTCTTATTTCAGAAACCGTTCAATGCGCTGGCCAAAAAGTAAAAGTGGCGGGGTGGATCAACTCCAGAAGAGACCACGGCGGTATCGTTTTTTTGGATTTAAGAGACAGATCCGGTATTTTGCAGATTGTTTCAAAGCCTGATTTAGTTAAAGACATTAAAGAAGAAGACGTTTTAGAAATTGAAGGAACTGTTCAGGAACGGCCGATTAAAATGGTAAATCCCGATTTGGCAACGGGAAAAGTGGAATTAAAAACTGAAAAACTGATAGTTTTATCAAAAGCCGAAACGCTGCCTTTTGACTTAAGGGATTTGAACGTCAGTTTGCCGACTTTGTTGGATTTTAGGCCTTTGACTTTGCGAAATGAAAAAGTCAAAGCGATTTTCAAAATTCAAGAACAGGTTATTGAAAGCTTCAGAAAAACGTTAAAAGATTTGGACTTTACTGAGTTTAATGCGCCAATGATAGTTCCCACCAACGCGGAAGGGGGAGCGGAAGTATTTCAAATTGATTATTACAAAAATGATGCTTTTTTATCACAAAGCCCTCAACTATATAAACAAATTTTAGTCGGTATTTTTGAAAGGGTTTTTACCATTACTCATGTTTTTCGCGCTGAACCCAGTGTCACCACCCGGCATCTTTCTGAATATATCAGTTTGGACGCCGAAATGGGATTTATAAATTCCTGGGAGGATTTAATGGACACCTGCGAAAATTTAATACGGAAGATTTTTGCCGATTTGCAAAAGAATTGCAATCAAGAACTAAAGCTGCACCAAGCGACTCTACCCAAAATAAGCGAAAAAATTCCTTGTTTGAAAATGCGGGAAGCGCAAAAGATTATTTTCCAAAGGACGGGTCGAGACAACAGAAAGGAAAATGATTTGGAACCGGAAGATGAAAAAGAAATTTGTCAGTTTGCAAAAGAAAAATACGGTTCGGAATTAATTTTTATCACTCATTATCCCGTGTCAAAACGACCTTTTTACACCCTTGCCGACCCGAAAGATCCTGAATACACTTTAAGTTTTGATTTGCTTTGCCGAGGTTTAGAAATAGTCACCGGCGGTCAGAGAATAAATGAATACAAAAAATTGGTTGAGAATATTAAAAAATGGGGGAATAGAGTTGAAAATTTTAAATTTTATCTTCAAACCTTTCAATACGGTTTTCCTCCAGAAGGAGGATTTGCTTTGGGAACGGAAAGAATAGTAAAACAAATTCTGGGTCTGGAGAACGTCCGAGAGGCGAGTTTGTTCCCGAGAGATATGGAACGAATTGACCAAAGATTGTCATTAAGAAAAAAGAAATCCGGCAAGAAAAAAAACAGTAAACAGATTAGGTCTAAAAAATGACAACTAGACTTAAAATTTTTCTAACCGCATTAGTTTTGAGTTTGCCCTTTTGGTGGGGGATAAATCTTTTGGAGAAGAACTTAAGCGATTTTTTCTATTTGCAGGAAGTCAGTAAAAATCCCCAAATTTTCGCCGCCCAAATCAACCTCCAGGAACATATAAAAAATCTGAGGCCTCTCCGGGACAAAAACGTTCCCGATCTGGAAATCATAGCCAAATCGGGACTTTCGGTCTTGATTAAAAATGACGGCGAAGAAAAAATTCTTTTTGAAAAAGACGTTGATCAAAAACTGCCGATTGCCAGCCTGAGCAAACTGATGACGACTCTGGTTGTTTTGGACAACTACGATCTTTCAAAAGAAATTAAAATTTCCAAAGAAGCGGTTGCCCAGGAAGAAGATTTCGGCAAATTGGAAATAGGAAGGGTGTATACGGTGAATTATCTCCTTTACCCTTTGCTGATGGAATCAAGCAACGACGCCGCATTTTCCCTGGCCAACGACTACGACGGCATGACCTTTGAAAAATTCGTTGAATTGATGAATTCGACCGCCCGAAAATTGGGCTTCAACAATACTTCTTTTGTAAATCCCAGCGGCCTTGACCCGGAAGAAAACGAACCCCAAACCAGGATAAATTATTCGACCGTGCGGGATCTCGCTGAACTGACCAAAGGATTACTGAATAAGCCCTTAATCTGGGAAATTCTTTCCACTCCTAAATACAGCTTCTACGGTCCCGAACTCACGAATACCAATGAACTCCTGGGAGAAATTCCGGGAATAGTAGGGGGAAAAACCGGCTATACCGATACGGCCGGGGGCTGCATGGTCTTGGTGACAAAGGCGCCGGGAGAAAAGGGAATTTTGGTCAATGTGATTTTGGGTTCGGACGGAGGAAACGGCAGATTCGGAGAAATGAAAAAATTAGTCAATTGGTTAAATACGGCCTATAAGTGGGAATAAGAAAAAATTATTTATATGTTGTATCTGCCCGAAGCAGCCATAGATGTAATTAAAATCTTCACCTTGGGAGCGGTTTCTTTCATCGTCGCTTTTTTATTGACGCCCCTTTTGACCCGTTTTTTATACAAATATAAACTCTGGCGGAAAGAAGTAAGGCAAAAGGCAATAGACGGAAAAGGAGTTCCAATATTCCAAAAATTCCATTCAGAGGGTGAAATTCATATTCCCAGAGCCGGCGGACTTTTAATCTGGGGGACGACCCTGGTTTTAATTTTTTTATTTTTCGGAATTTCCCAGATTACCGACATCTGGTGGCTAAAGAAACTTAATTTTTTAAGCAGGAGCCAAACGTGGCTTCCTCTTTTTACTCTGGTGGCGGCCTCTTTGATAGGCTTAAGCGACGATCTTCTGCAGGTTTTCGGCAAAGGAAAATACATCGGCGGGGGAGTAAGCCTGAAAAAAAGGCTTTTATTGGTTATTGTTATCGGCCTAATCGGAGCCCTCTGGTTTTATTTCAAATTGGATTGGCGCACGATCCATATACCCGGAATCGGGGACTTCGGAATTGACGGCTGGTATATTCCGCTTTTTATTTTTGTGATGATGGCGGTTTATTCCGGCGGAGTGATCGACGGGATAGACGGACTGGCGGGCGGCGCTTTTGCCTCAATTTTCGGGGCGTTCGCCGGAATTGCCCTGTTTCTGGGCCAGATTGACATCGCCGCTTTCTGCGCCGTTATTTTGGGCGCGCTGCTGGCTTTCTTGTGGTTTAACATACCTCCCGCCAGATTTTATATGGGAGAAACCGGAATGATGGGGTTGTGCGCCACCTTAACCGTCGTAGCTTTTCTGACGAACTCCGTTTTGGTTTTGCCCATAATCGGATTTCTGCTGGTGATTGAATCGGGCTCGGTAATCCTGCAGCTTCTTTCCAAAAAATTCAGGCACAAAAAAATATTTCTGGCTTCCCCGGTTCATCTTCATTTTGAAGCAGTGGGCTGGCCGCATTACAAAGTGACCATGCGGTTTTGGGTTATCGGAGCGGTTGCGGCGATCGTCGGAATTGCAATCCGATTATTGGGATAGGCATTGAATTTATGGACTTAAAAAATTTGCAAAAAAAATATCCTCGGTTTATTTACGAAAGCTACTCCTGCAGAATTTCAGGTAAAGACCTGAAAATTTCTTTTAATTTCAGAGTTGAACCCGGCCTCTCTTTCAATCCCGTCATAATCATTCAGGACATTCCAAAACTTAGCTTAGCCAAGTTTGATAATCTGATATTCAATCTCGGCCTGATAGAAATGATCAGCTACTGGAAAGCGACCTGTTCTCCAACAATTGAAATCAAAGCCGGATCACTGAATAAAGAACAAATAAACTTTTGGCAAGGCCTGATTTTGAAGGGTATGGGCCAGTTTTTCTTTGAAAATAAAATACCTTTTCAAAAACCAAAACTAATAACCGGCAAAACTCGCTTATTGAAGATAATCTTCAACAATTTAGGAAGGGGGATTCTGGTACCGGTGGGGGGAGGAAAAGATTCGGCGGTTACCTTGGAGTTAATGAAAAAAGCAGGAAAAGGCGTTCAGTGCTTTTCCCTGAATCCAACAGGTGCCGCTTTAAAAACAATGAAAGTCGCCGGTTGTAAAAAGCCGATTATCGTCAGAAGGAAAATTGATAAAAAATTATTGGAATTGAACAGAAGGGGTTTTTTGAACGGCCATACGCCTTTTTCGGCATATTTGGCTTTTTCAAGCTTGCTGGCGGCTGCAATTTTCGGGCAAAAATACGTTGCCTTATCCAATGAAAGAAGCTCCAACGAGGGCAATGTAAAATACTTAGGGCGGACAATCAATCACCAGTGGTCAAAGAGTTTCGAGTTCGAGCAAAAATTCAGAAATTACTGCAAAAGATATCTGGCTCCAGTAGTCAAAGAGGATAAATCCTCTTTTCCACCTTCGTCCCGCTTACAGCGGGACTCGGTAATCGAATATTTCAGTTTTCTGCGGCCCTTATACGAAATCCAGATAGCGAAATTGTTCGGCAAATACCCAAAGTATTTCCCGGTTTTTTTGAGCTGCAACGAAGCCTATAAAACCGCTTCCGGAACCAAATTACCTGCGAAAAAATGGTGCGGCAAATGTTCAAAATGCTTATTCGTTTTTACGATTCTATATCCGTTTCTCGGCAACGAATTAATAAAGATTTTTAATAAAAATCTTTTTAAAGACAAAGCGCTATTACCGATAATGCAGGAGTTAATAGGGGAAAAGGGATTTAAACCTTTTGAATGCGTCGGCACCGAAAAAGAAAGCTTAGCGGCTTTTTACCTTTCCCTCCGCAGCTTCATGCGAAAGAGGATCAAGCCGCCATTTCTTCTTCGATATTTTGAAGAGAAAATCCTGCCGAAATATCGAAACTTGGAAAAAGAATCCGAAATACTGTTAAGTTCCCGGAACAGCAAGAATAATTTACCCGAAAAATTTAAAAAAATTTTCAAATATAGCTCGAAAAAGAGCTGAAATTGTGCTATTTTAAGGACAGAATGAAGCTAGATGAACTAAAAGATAAAAAAGTTCTCATTTTGGGTTTTGGACGAGAAGGCCAAGATACCTTTTTGTTTTTGAGAAAATTATTTCCGAAAAAAGTTTTAGGAATCGCTGACGTAAAATACAAAATACAAGATACTAAATACAAAATACAAAATGTAAAATGGCATTTGGGCAAAAATTATCTCAACTTTCTCAAAGATTACGACGTCGTAATAAAATCTCCGGGAATTCCTTTCAAAATTTTGCCCAGATCGGTTCTTAAAAAAATCGTCACCCAGACCGATGTTTTTTTTGACAATTGCCCCGGGGAGATCATCGGGGTAACGGGCACGAAAGGAAAAAGCACGACTACTTCTTTGATTTACGAAATATTAAAGGCGGGGAAAATTAAGGCCCATCTGGTTGGGAATATCGGAAAGCCCGTTTTAAATCTTTTGTTTTCCGCTACGCCCAAAGACGTCTATGTTTACGAATTATCTTCTCACCAGCTCTATAATCTGAAAAAATCTCCCCATGTCGCGGTCATGCTGAATATTTATCCCGAGCATCTGGATTATTACAGAAATTTTAAAGAGTATGCCTGGGCCAAATCCAACATTGCTCTTCATCAGACAAAAAATGACTATTTGGTTTTTAACTCGGGAGACAAAGTCGTCAGAGAAATCGCCGGAAAGACAAAAGCCAAAAAAATTCCGGTTAAGGGAGAGTATTATGAATTGGATAAAAACGCGGCAAGAGCCGTGGGAAAAATATTTAAGATTCCCGGAAAAATTATCGATAAAGCAGTAAAAAAATTCAAATACCTTCCGCACAGACTGGAATTAGTCGGAACTTTCAGGGGAATTACTTTTTATAATGACGCCCTGGCAACCATTCCCGAGGCGACAATGGCCGCCATTGGAACCCTGGGGAAGAAAGTCCAAACCATTATGCTCGGCGGATTCGACAGAAATATTGATTTTAAAAATTTGGCGAAAAAAGTTTTGGAAAGCAAAATAAAAACCGTAATTCTTTTTCCGACAACGGGAATAATAATCTGGAAAGATATTTTGAAATTGTCGCGGGGCAGGGGATTGCCGAAAAATTTCTTTGTCAGCAACATGGAGGATGCGGTCAAATTGGCTTATCAACACACAAAACCGGGCAATATCTGCCTTTTGTCTACTGCTTCTTCCAGTTTCAGCATTTTCAAAAATTATGAAGAAAAAGGCAATTTATTCAAGAAATTCGTAAAAAAATATGGCAAGAAGTAACGCCCGCCCCGATCTTTTTATGTTGGGGATAATGGTTTTCTTAATCGCTTTCGGAATATTGATTTTAGCCAGCGTTTCCGCGCCTTATTCGCTGGAAAAATTCGGGACAGCTTTTTATTTTTTAAGGCATCAAATACTATTCGGCCTGATTCCGGGGCTGATTCTGGCATTTTTCGCTTTCCGGATTGATTTATCCCGTTTGAAAAAATGGGCTCCGCGGTTGCTTTTATTCAATTTAATCCTGATGGTAATGGTGTTTTTGCCGGTAGTAGGTTCCGGTTCGGGATCGGCGGCCAGGTGGATTTATCTGGGGCCATTCTCGTTCCAGCCGTCGGAACTCCTGAAGCTGACTTTCATACTTTATCTGACGAGCTGGCTCAGCAGCAGGACGGAAAAAATATCGCCGTATAAAAATAATAAGGAATTCGGACAGACTCTTTTTGCCTTCATAGTAATTTTGATCGTAGTCGCCGCTCTTTTATATTTCCAATCGCATGCCAGCACCTTGGCGATAATCCTTGTCATCTCAGCAATAATGTATTTTTCAGTCAATTTGCCCTTATGGCACAGTATTTTAATGATTTTGATAGGAGTCGGAGGATTATTTTCTTTAATAAAATTTGCCCCCTATAGGGCTAACCGTTTCCTGGTTTTCCTTCATCCCGACACGGATCCCATGGGAATCGGATACCAGATAAATCAGGCCCTGATTGCCATCGGCTCCGGCGGATTGGCAGGACTGGGCCTCAGCATGAGCACCCAGAAATGGGGGTTTTTGCCCCAAACTATTTCCGATTCCATATTTGCCATTTTTTCCGAAGAAACCGGATTCATCGGAAGCATTTTTTTAATTTCTCTTTTTTTGATTTTTTTATGGAGAGGCTTCAGAATCGCGAAAGACGCCAAAGACAGATTTTCCCAGCTTCTGTCCCTGGGAATTACCTCTTGGATTATTCTGCAGGCTTTTGTTAATATTGGAGCAATGACGGGAATTCTGCCCCTAACCGGAGTACCGCTGCCCTTCATCAGTTACGGCGGTTCAGCCTTAGCCATCGAACTTGTCGGAGCGGGATTATTATTAAATGTATCTAAAGCTCAATGAATTTTCAATTCATTTCAATCTTCAATAAATTCTTAATTTATTTCGAACAATGAAAATATTATTTACCGGCGGAGGCACCGGCGGCCACATCGTCCCGATTATCGCCATCACCAGAGAGATAAGAAGGATTTACCCCTCTGGGCCGGGCCCAACGGACCATAGGCAAAAAACAGACCTTCAATTCTTTTATTTGGGCCCCAAAGACGAATTCGGCTCGATCTTGCTTTCCCAGGAAGGCATAAAAGTCAGGGAAGTTTTTGCCGGAAAACTCAGAAGGCATTCGGGATGGAAAAGCTTTCTGCAAAATTTTGCCGATGTCTGTTTTAAAATACCGATCGGAGTACTGCAATCTTTCTTTTATATTTTCTTTTTGTCTCCCGATATGATCTTCTGCAAAGGGGGATTCGGCTCTATTCCGGGAGTTATTGCGGGCAAGCTTCTTTTGGTTCCCGTTTTTTTGCATGAATCGGATATTGTTCCCGGAGTAGCCAATCAATTCATTTCCCGGTTTGCCTTGGAAATATTCGTTTCTTTTCCGGGAACCGAATATTTCCCCTTAAAAAAGATGATTTTGGTGGGAAATCCGATAAGGAGAGAAGTTTTGGAGGGTTCGAAAGCTGAGGGTGAAAGTTTTTTCAAATTAAGTTCCGCCAAACCGGTCGTTCTCATCCTGGGCGGTTCCCAGGGAGCCCAGAGGATCAATGATAAAATTCTTGAAATACTGCCCAATCTTTTGGAAAATTTTGAAGTAATCCACCAGTGCGGCGAAAAGAATTTCGAGCAGGTTAAAGCGGAATCAAAAGTGATGATGAGAGGGAAAGAAGACCTGGAAAAGTTCTATCATCTTTTTCCGTTTTTGAAAGAGCCCGAACTTCGTCATGCATATGCTACCGCCGATATAATCTGCAGCCGGGCAGGCTCGGGAAGCATTTTTGAGATCGCCGCCGCAGGCAAACCCTCCATTTTGATTCCTCTTCCAGAATCCGCCCAAAATCATCAGGTGAAAAATGCCTATGCTTATCAGGAAACCGGAGCGAGCCTAGTTCTGGAAGAAGCCAATTTTACGCCTCACTTCTTTTTGGAAAAATTAAAATCTCTTTTTTCTCAGCCGGAAACTCTTATAGAAATGGCCAAAGCCACCAAAGAATTTTCAAAACCTGAAGCAGCCAGAATAATCGCTAATTATCTTGTGGAATTTCTTACCGGGCGATGAGATAAATCTCATCTTCCATCTCACCCCGCTGTCTGCGAGGTTCGATAAATGATAAAATTAAAATATATGGTTTCCGAAGAAGAATTTAAATTTATAACGCCCGGGGGAGTAAGAACAAGAATTGCTCCTTCGCCAACCGGCTTTTTGCATATCGGCTTGGCCAGAACCGCTCTTTTTAATTATCTCTTTGCCAAAAAATATCAGGGAAGTTTCGTTTTAAGGATAGAAGATACCGATTTGGAAAGATCTTCCCCCGAATTCGAAAAAGACATCATCGAAAGCTTGAAATGGCTGGGAATCGAATGGTCCGAAGGTCCGGATATCGACGGGCAATACGGGCCTTACCGCCAGAGGGAAAGACTGAATATTTACGCCAAATATCTGGAAAAACTCCTGGCGGAAGACAAGGCTTATCATTGTTTCTGTTCGGAAGAAGAATTGGAGACCCAAAGGCAATATCAAATGTCGATCGGAGAAACGCCCCGCTATACCGGAAAATGCGCAAATCTGGACAAGGAGATGGTCAAAAAATATTTGGCCGAAGGGAAACCGTCGGTAATCAGATTCAGGGTCGTCCCCAAAAAACTGCACTTTGACGATTTGATAAGGGGCCGCCTGGAGTTCGATACCGAGTTAATGGGGGATATCGTCATTGCCAAAAACCTGGAAACTCCTTTATATAATTTTGCCGTAGTCATAGATGATTTTGAAATGAAAATAAGCCATGTGATAAGGGGGGAAGACCATATTTCGAATACTCCAAAGCAAATTTTAATACAGGAGGCTCTGGGTCTTTCCCAGCCGATTTACGGCCACTTGCCCTTGATCCTGGGGCCCGACAGAACCAAATTGAGCAAAAGGCACGCCACCGTGTCCGTTTCGAAGTACAGAAAGGAAGGATATCTCGCCGAATCCCTGATCAATTTTATGGCATTTCTGGGCTGGAATCCCGGCGACGAAAGAGAAATTTATTCGATGAACTCTCTGATAAAAGAATTCTCCCTGGAAAAAGTCCAAAAGGGCGGAGCGATTTTCAACATTAAAAGGCTGGATTACTTAAACGGATTTTACATCCGTCAGAAATCAATTGAGAGACTGCTGGATCTGTGCCTTCCTTATCTCAGGGAAAAAGGGCTTGTCGGCGATGATTACAACCAGGAAGAAGTCAAAAAAATTATCGCCATCCACCAGGAAAGATTGAAAAAACTTTCCGAAATTGCGGAATTGGCCGATTTCTTTTTCAAAGAAAAAATCGATTACGATAAAAATTTATTGAAATGGGATGGGATGGAAGAAAAAGAAATCAAGAATTCTCTGGAAAAATCGGAAAAAATATTATCCAAAATAAAGTCCGAGGATTGGAATAAAGAAAACCTGCAGAATGTTTTGATGCCGGAAGCCGAAGAAATGGGGGACAGGGGAAGGCTTTTATGGCCCTTAAGGGTTGCTTTAACGGGAAAAGCGGCCTCGGCCGGCCCTTTTGACATAGCGGATATTCTGGGCAAAGAAAAAACGATAAAAAGGATAAAAGAAGCCAGAGATTTGGTAAAATGAAATAAGGCGAAGAGGAATCCGTCCTCTTCTTCAACTTCGGCTTAATAAATTAAGTCTCGTTATGCAAAAAATATTATCAACTTTAATTTTATTTTGCCTCTTAGCTCCGTTATTTGTTTTCGCCCAATCGGAAAATCAGATCACTCCGCCGGCAAACATAGAAGAAGTGAAAGAAGTGGGGGAGAAAGCTCTTACCATAGGAGAAAAAGAACTGCCGGGAATAATACAAAAAATCTGGAAGGAAGAAGTCGTTCCTCTTTGGTTGAAAATGTACGGCTGGTTTAAATCAAGGTATGGAGACAGAATTAATGATTGGTTTCAAAAAACTATAAAACCCGAATTGGACAAAAGAAAACCCAAAGTTGAAGAAGAATTCAAAAAAGAAAGCGGGGAAATGAAAACGGAGGTCAAACAAGAACTTCCGAAAATCGGCCAGTCCCTCTGGGAAAAATTCAAAGAATTAATCAAATAGAATTACTCACAAATGCACACGCTGGCATATATTTTAATTGCCTCTTTTTTAATAGCTTCCGGCGCCCTCGTCGGAATTATCGCTTTGGCGGTCAGAAAAGAGCTGATTGAAAAGATTCTTTTATCTTTGGTTTCGCTTTCGGCCGGAACTTTAATGGGCGGCGCATTTTTCCATTTGATGCCCGAAGCCGCAGAAAAATTGGAAATTACCAAACTTCTTTATATCGTTTTGTTTTCTTTTATACTTTTCTTTTTCATTGAAAAAATAATCCATTGGCACCATCACCACACGGCAGAGTGCGAAATCCATACTTTCGGATATATAAACATAGTAGGGAGCAGTATCCATAATTTCATCGACGGCCTGATTATTGCGGCGACCTTTTTGGTAGACGTGAGGCTGGGAATAACAACCAGCGTTGCCATCGCTTCCCATGAAATACCGCAGAAAATCGGTGATTTCTGCATATTTCTTTATGCCGGTTTCGAAAAAAGAAAGGCGATAATCATAAACATCTTGGTTGCCTTAACTATTGTAATCGGAGGCGTCCTCGGATATTTTTTATCTCAAAGCATCAGCGGGCTGATAACGTATCTTCTGCCTTTTGCCGCCGGAGGATTTTTATACATTTCGACCTCTGATTTAATCCCGGAAATCAAGAAAGAAAAAGATTTGAAAAAATCTTTGGTTTCTTTTGTTTTTTTTCTGATCGGAATTACTATTATGTATTTGGCTAAATTTATCGAGTAGTAAATTCAAGCGACATTACTCAATGAATCTTTAATTCATTTCGATCTTCAATAAATTTTTAATTTATTTCGATGTGCGACATTTAACAGGGTACTGAAACTGCCGGGGTAGGGGAAACCGGCAGTTTTTTATTTTTGGGCGATGAAGTTTACCCCTTCGGGTTTGCCTTCATCTTCACCTGCGCTTTCGCTTCGCGAAAGCTTGGTTCTTGACAAATATTCTTAGTATTTTACTATAAAAGTAGGAAGAGGGGCTGGTAGGCTTGCATCCCAGCCCCTCTCTCCCGTAAATCATCTTTTCCAGCTCATTTACAATTCACTCGCTGCAATTAGACGCAGCACATCTATTATTATGGGCACATCTTCTCTTGTGCCCTCGTTTTTTTTATTATGTCAAAAGCATAGGGGATAAGGATTTTTACCCTTGACAAGGCTATTCGGCCTGTATATTATAGAGGTAGAAATGGTCGCACAATGTAGGTAAAGCGTCATTTCTTAGATATAAGAAAAGACGCTTATACCTAGCGCAGGTTTTGCAACACTTCTCCGAAGAATCGCAAAAACCTGCTTTATCTTCATTACACATGCAAAAATCAAATAAAAAAATTATAGAACATATCCCCGACTTTCTGGATTACTGCGAAGTTGAAAAAGGTTTATCAAATAAAACTCAGGAGAATTACAGCCGCTACCTCCAGAAGTTCCTCTCTTGGCTAAAAAAGACCCAAAAAGAGGCCTTATTACCCCATGAGCTTACGGCCGAGGATATTTGGGATTATCGTCTGTATTTAAGCCGTTATGCGGATGAAAAGGGCCATACCTTGAAGAAGGTCACCCAGAACTACTATCTTATCGCTCTAAGAGCCCTTTTAGGCTATTTTACCGCCAAAGACATAGAATCGCTCCCTGCCGACAAAATAGCCCTCCCAAAGGACGCCAAAGCCGAAAAAACCGTCAAATTCCTTAACCTGGATCAGGTTGAGAAGCTTTTAATGGCTCCCAATACCAAGATCCCCCAGGGCCTGAGAGACAGGGCTATTTTGGAAGCGTTGTTTTCAACCGGACTTAGAATAGCCGAATTGGTGGCCCTTAACCGGGAGCAGTTCAACAGCATAAAAGACAAAAAGGATTTGGAAATCGGAATTATCGGGAAAGGCAGCCACCCGAGGACGGTTTATTTTTCGGAAAGATCTTTGCTGTGGATTAAGAAATATTTAGATACCCGCCATGACAAAGAAAAACCCTTGTTTATCCATTACCGGGCCAGACAGGACTCAGAGTCCCGGCTCACCCCCCGTTCCATTGAAAGACTGGTAAAAAAATACGCCATATTGGCCGGAGTTCCGATTTTTACCACTCCCCATACGTTAAGACATTCTATGGCAACTGATTTGCTTACTCAAGGCGTTGATTTAAGAACCATCCAGGAATTCCTCGGCCACCAGAATATCGTCACAACCCAGATATATACTCACGTAACAAACAAACGCCTCCGCGACATCCACCGACAATTCCACAGTGGAAAAAATTTGAAGGAATAGAAAAAAACCGTTAAGGTCTCCCCCATCTTCTTCGTCTATTAAATAAAAACAATCACCACAGCACAAGCCGGTAATTGGAATTGGCCCGTTTTGGACGAAATCACCGTCCACCATTATCACTCCATTAATGGTGGTTTTTTGATATCCCCGCCAACTGCCATCTTCAACCAACTCGGCCAATATATTGCATAAAGGTCTCTGTTCTGACAATTCTTCAGCCATCTTTTCACCTCGATTTTTTATTTTCTTCCGCGAGTTTCAGAATAATCTGCTGCAACCCCTTGGCAATAATTGGATTCCTGCTCATGGTACAAAATTCAATGCTCGGTCTTGGGATTTTTAATCCCATTTCGTCAATCTCATAAATTGACATAACCACATCTCCATCCGGTTGCAGCAAAAGATTCAGCCGAGTTTTCTGGCCCATGTCGCCTTCAATATCGGTAATGCGAAGATTGCCGCCGCTATCACGTTCATTTTGTATTTCCATATTATCCGCCCTCCTTAGCGATATTAAGAACTATATCTTCAAATATTATAATTTTCAAGATACTTCTTTTTAGTATTTTTAAATTAAAAAATCAAGCACTGAGTCTCGCCGCAGCGGGACGAAAGTAAAGATGAAGGCAAACCCGAAGGGGTAAAATTCATCGTCTATCAAACAAAAAAACCGCCGGTTCCCTGCCCCGCGGTCTTCTTCCGTTCCCTAAACGTCGCACAATATTAATAGCCAAACAGATTTATTTTTTTACAGTATTAACCTCAAAACTATTATGGTCTTTTTCAAATTTGATTCGGTATTTATCAAAAAAACCCTCCTGTCCTAATAAAACACCAACTGTGGGACTTTTGACAAAACAAATGGGAATTTTTACTGCCTCGTCAAAATTTTTTAATTTAATTTTAACGTCTTCTAAACGACGCCCATCTAATTGGCCACTTATTCCCGTAAGCTTTACCGGTTTTGCCCTTGATAAATCTATACCAAGTAACTCAGCTATCTCTTCGTTAAAGAGTGCGTTATCTGCTCCAGAATCTATAAGGGCATCAAATTCTTTACTATCCTTGGGACCAAAAATCTCTATTGTGATTATTGGTCTTCTTATCCATTTTAAGCTTCTATCGGGTGGAACAAAACATGTATAATCATATTTCATAAATTCCTGGCATATAAAATGATTCTGATGGAAATACCTTCAAAAAAACAACATCTTTTGTTCTGGCCTTCGATGCAACATCTTTTAGTTTATTTCCTTCTGCAATAACTTCTTTGTGATCGCCAGATAAAGCCACCCACTTATTTGCGTATGGTTTTAACAGTTCCCTTAAATCGTAATTTTTCTGTTTTGTGCTCATAATTTTTTATTTTATACAACTTATAGCTTATTATAGCTTATTTTTATAATATCAAACTATTTACCATAATTCAAGCCACTTTCGGGCTAAATTTTTCTTAATTTTTTCTTTCATAGAGTTATCACCTTAAATACCGATTAAAACTTCTACAAAACCAGTTCTTGCGTAAAAGGCACGACTAGTACTTCCGTGACCGGGACCCTTAGTTCGTGGTTGAACTAAAACTCCCATAGCTCCAGTTAATTCGTTAAATCCTTTTTCTTTAATCGTATTCTGGACTAATTTATAATCTTTCTTGACTTGTTTTTTTGTTTTCTTATCCAATAAATCAAATGTTCCGACGTTGATCAAGTTAGAATGTTCTTCTTTTTTGTTCTCGAACTCTCGACCGCAGATGATCAAACTTTCTAATTTTTTTAATAGATGACTTTGTTCAAAATCAGTTTCGGCAACATTTTTAGCGTTAATCATTGTAATTGCCATAGTTTCTTTCGGAAAATACAATCCATTTTTCTTAATCAGTGGCACTATTTTTAATTCCCACGATTGACCATTGGGAGCCTGCAATGAGCTAAGTCCTAATCCTAAATATTTCTCTAATACATGTCCAGCCCACCCCTTGTTGAGTTTTCCATTCTTGAAAACTGTAACATTGTATTCATCAGCCAATTTTCTCAAGTCCTTACCAATTAATTTTTTAAGTTTTTGGGCCGCCTCTTCCCGTTTAAGAATAAACATAAATTTTTATGATTCTTTAACGAAATCTTTAAATCTTTTTTTTGATAATTCTAAATATTTTTTTTCTTTATCAACCCCGATAAATTTACAATTAAGCATTATTGCGGCTAGACCAGTAGTAGAACTCCCAGTAAACGGATCTAAAACAATTTCTTCTTTATTTGTACTTGCTAAAACTATTCTTTTCAATAAATCAAACGGCTTTTGAGTGGGGTGTTTACCAAATTTTTTCTCCCACGAATTAGGAGTATTTATTGCCCAAACTGAACGCATTTGTTTATTTGGTCTTTTCAAAAAATCGTTAGACCAATCTCCTTCTCTCATTTCTTTATAATTAAAAGTGTGTTTTGTTCTTTTATCTTTTGCGGCCCAAATGAGCGTTTCATGGCTTGCCGTAAAATAACGACAGCTTAAATTCGGCGAGGCGTTTGGTTTATACCAAGATATGTCGTTAAGAATTTTGTACCCAGCGACTTGCAAAGCAAATCCGCACTCATGTATCGAATGATAAGTTCCGCTTATCCAAATAGTTCCATTGGACTTTAAAACTCTTTTGCAGGCCTTAATCCAATTGAAATGAAATTCAAAATCTTTTTTTAGTCCATTGCTTACATCCCAATTTCCTTTGTTTACGCTTACGCGTTTACCAGCGTGTACAGTAAAACCGCCATTCGAAAGCATATAGGGTGGATCGGCAAAAATCATATCGACCGAATCTTCCGGTAGTTGTTCTAAAATTTTTAAACAATCTTCGTGATAAAGCACAAAATTTCCTTGCTGGAAATAGGGTCTATTTTTAATTGAGGCTAATATCTTTTTGTCTTCTTTCATGGTTTTTCTTATTTTATCTTACTCTTTTTCCCGAAAAAATTCAAAAATCACTTACCTTGGCTCTGTTTTTGGTAAAAGTCAAGGAATGAATACCAGCTTAGCTAAGCCAAGCTGGTAGCTTAGCCTGGTTTATCTTCAACCTCTAAAAAACCGCCTCCGTAATCTTCAGTCGATTACTCGGGCGACTTATGTTTTAATGTTTTCCTCCTTAATCGTCCAAACTTGTCGGCCTATTTCTGTTTTGCACCCATTCGGCGTCGTCTTTCATCTTATCAAGATGGTCTATCTTCGTGCGGTCGTAGACGCCAATTGGATAATCAATGCCTTCGGTGCAGGGATAGCGGCGAGAACCGATTTTTTGGGTTTGGCCCCGGAAAGTCCAGGTCCCGGCAACTTTATCAACGGTTACGCCTTTGGGCACCCCCGCTATCAAAGTGGAATAACAGGTGTTCACGGGCCAGACAAGCGAGATTAAATCCTTTTTCCTGAATTTCACTTCGGTATCAGCCATTCTCTCCCTCCTTACTGTTTGATTACCATGAGCGCTCTGGTTATCGGCGTCTTCTTCGTGACAGTCGAAATCACACTGGGCACTTTCGGACGCAACGGGCAAGCCGAAATTCTTAATATCCCGCAACCGTCAAGCAACCGGTGGCCGACATAACGGTCGTCCACCAAGTCGGAAAGAATACATTTACCAAGGAAATTGAGCCAGTCCCTTTCTTGGAGTAAATGGACTCCATAGAAATGATAGGATCTGCCGGAATGAAGGATTATCCCCTCCTGGTCGATTCCCCGGATAAATGATTCTATAATATCCCATCTCCCCTCGCATTTCCGCTCGTCGAAATCCATCATAGGGATATGGGCTCTGCTTCTTCCCGCTCTGACTCTCGATAATACGCCGAGAACAACATCTTCTTTCAGGGAATTTATTATCCCGTTTATGCTCTCGGCTGTCACCCCTCCTTTCCTTAATTTGTAATGCTCGGCTGACAGATCGTGATAAAGCAAACGATCAATCAACGGCCGGCCCTTTCTTCCCCTCATCGATTCCTTCACGTTGTAGGTTGGCTGATAAGCGTAAAAATACACCGTGCTTATCTTTGGGTTCAACTCTACGATCTTGGCAATCACTTCGGGTGATTCCATGCCCGTCTGAAAAGCTGTGTTTATATTTATATTGTTCAAGGTGCTTCACCTCCAAACGAATTTCCTATTATGTAGGATTTTTTATTCTATATATTTTTTGGAAAAAGCCAAGGAAACAAAAGCCGCCCTTTTGGGGCGGCGGAATTTTCAGTATTTGCTATCCCCTATTCTGCAGAAAGTTCAACGCATTTTTCGCCGTCAAAGCATTCATTGGGCCCGCACTCGCAAATTGTTACATTTTCACTATTCTCCTGCGAACAGCCGCAAGCGCCGATCAGGCAAAGATTCGCAAAATCAGCGATGCCCTTGCAGCATGATCCCATTGATACGACGCCTCCGGAATCCGTACATGCTTGTTCTTTAGCGCTTGTAAGTTTTGTCTTTACTCCTTTTCTTATTGTATCCAGCGCTTTCTCAATCCCCTCCTTGCCGGATTCGGGAACTTTCAGAAGGTTTTCTTCCAAAACATCAATGTGCTTTAAGGTAGTGCTGGACAGGTTTTCGGAAAGGCCTTTAACGTCCACGCCCTTGCTATCCAATTCTTCAATTTTTTGGATGGCGCGGTTCAACTGCTTTTCATATTTATCCAGGGTTTTTTGGGCAATTTCGGTTTTTCCTTTCTCAATCATTTTCTGGTATTCGGCCAATCTTACGTCGGCCAAGTGCAAAAATTGCTTGGCTTTATTTTCGGCGCCGAAAGTAAAGAACGTCTGGATTGTTTCCTGCCAGGTTTTCAAGAAATAAAAAGGGCTGTCGGGAACAATTCCCGCAGAGGCCGAACTATCATTTTGAGCCCAGACATTAACGGCGCCGACTAGAAAAGACAATACGATTAAAGAGAAGAATATTTTTTTCATATACCGAGATTTTATTTATAAAATCGACGGTCGAAATGAAACTTTAGTTTCATTGAGCATAGCTTCATCGACCACGATTCTAATTTATTAAAGCGAATTCTAATTTGACCTTTAATGTTATTATATTTTTATTTTATCAAATTCTGGATTTACAATACGGATTGGACGACTTTTCTTTTCAAGATTTTTCTGACCAGGACATCCGCTATTTCAAACGCTCCGAAAAAGACGGTTGCATAAAACAGATTTCCCAATAAGGTATTTCTGAAAAAGGGCAGGGCCATTAAATAAGACTGGATTAATCCCGAAAAAGTTTTAGCATACCAGGGAGTAAAAGCCCAGACGGCAAAATTTGTCAGAAAGAAAAATATGAGAGCGGACAAAACAGAACTTCCCAAAATTGTCTGCCATTTTTTGTGTCGCTTTAACCAAAACCCGAGAACAACGCAGAGCAAAAAACTTCCATAAACGAAAGCCATCAAAGCAACTTCGTAATAGCCGATGAATACGTCGGAAATCACCATTGCCGCCAAGGGTATTACAAGGGCTAATTTTCTTGAAAGATAAACTCCTCCAAACAAGGCAATCGCACCAATAGGAGCAAAATTAGGAGCATGAGGAATCAGCCTTAAACTTGCTCCTATTAAAACAAACACAATAGCAATCGAGACTTCTAATATCTTCCTATTTTTAATTATATTTTTCATGGCTTAGAATGGCGATTTCTCGAATTTAAATTTAATTTCATCGCCGGGTTTTATCTCTTTTTTATCGGCCGAAACGGGCGCCATTTCTCCGTTGACATAATACAGCCAATATTTCCCATCCTGACCATTTTCTTTTTCTCCGATAGCTTCAATCATAATTCCAATGTCATAGGTCTTTGTTTTTAAAACCAGATTTAATTCTTCCGCTTTGTTTTTTAACAGATCGAAGGCGGTCATCCCCTCTTTTTCTTCAACCTTAAAGGATTGCGGCTCTCCTTCTCCGTTGTCAATTATCAAAACTGTTTCTTTTCCGATTTTTTCTTGAACAGAAAGGCCTCCCGCCTCTTTTTGGATGGTAAATCGTTCAACTGCATTGGAAAATATTATCCAGCCGCCGATAACGATGATTATTCCTATTCCAATTTTGATAAAAATATTTTTTACCATGGGCTTTCAATCAAGACAAATAACCGTCTGAAATTTTCCGGAAATGAAATCCCTTGATGGCCAGGTCGATCGCCATCGGGAAAAATTTCGGTTTTTTAAAAAGGCTCCAAAAGAACAGCTTCCAATAATAAACCCTTCCTTTTTCTCTGATTCCCAATATCCAGATTGATTTTAACAGGGCAAGAAGCTGATTAAAATGAATTTTATAATTTCCCCCCTTTTTTTCTCCGGGTTTGTACTCTTTCAAAAAAGTAATCAATCTTTGGTAATAATTCTTGGGCGAATAAATATGGCTTATAATTTTTTTATAGCCCGCAGTCAGGGAATTAAGATCCATTCTGGGCATAAAATTAATAGTGCCGTCGGTATCGGCGGTTGCCTGGGAAATCAACCTTCCCTCTTTATTCAACCTGTTCCACAGTCTTGTTTTCGGCAGGGCCTGCAAAATCCCCACCATAGCCGTCATTATTCCGCTGGTCTGGATAAAAATTATCATCTGGTCAAAAATCGAAGGAGTATCCTGATCGAACCCGATAATAAATCCCGCCTGAACCTGCAAACCGCGGTTTTGAAGAGTTCTGATTGATTTTAATAAATCACGATTCACATTTTGAAATTTGCCGCATCCTTTTAAACTCTCCTCCTTCGGGCTCTCAATCCCGATGAAAACGGTGACAAAGCCGGCTTTTACCATCAGCGCCATCAATTCCTCGTCGTCGGCAAGGTTGATTGAGGCCTGAGTGTTGAAAGAAAAAGGATGCTTCTTTCCCTCCATCCATTCTATTATGGCCGGCAGGATTTCCTCTTTTAATTTTGTTTTGTTTCCGATAAAATTATCATCGACAAAAAAGACGCCTCCCCGTCAGCCCCTCCAGTATAAAGCGTCCAGCTCGTTTAAAATCTGCTCCCTGCTTTTTATTCTGGGGAATCTGCCGTTCAAAAGAACGATGTCGCAAAATTCGCAATTAAAAGGGCAGCCCCTTGAAAACTGAATGCCCATTGAGGCGTATTTTTTCATATCAATAAGCTTCCATTCGGGAATCGGGGTATAGCCTATGTCGGGCCACCGGTCGTCGGGCTTATAAACTTTTTTTAGATCACCTTTTTTAAAATCCTCCAAAAACAAAGGCAGAGTAACCTCTCCTTCCCCCAGAACAAAACAATCAATATCGTTTAAGAATTCTTCGTAGCCCGTTGTAAAAAGAGGCCGCCGGCGACAATTTTTTTCCCGAGCGATTTCGCCAGATTTATAATCTCTCGGACTGATTCCTTCTGGACGATCATCGCCGAAATAAAAATAAGGTCCGCCCAATGGAGGTCTTTTTCATCCAAATCTTGGATGTTCAAATCGATCAATTTTTTCTCCCAGTCTCGGGGAAGCATGGCCGCCACCGTCAACAAGCCAAGGGGCGGAAAAGCCGCTTTTTTCCCGATAAAAGGAAGGGCGTATTTGAAACTCCAAAAAGTCTTGGGAAATTCCGGATATAAAAGAAGGATCTTCATATATCGAGCTTTAATTTATTAAGGCGAAGATGAAAATGAAGCAAGGCTTCATCGCCTATTTTATTCTAGCAAAAAATCGCCCGGCTGGCGATTTTAATCGGCATCCTGAATGCTTTCTTGCTGACTTTTTGAGATCGCCTGATTTATCTTCTTTGCCTCCTGTTCTTTTTTCTTCATTTTCCTGATGGTTGCCATCAATTCTTCATGAGATTTTTTATGATCTTCTTTTCCCATATATAATTAAATTTGAACATAATCAAAAAAGATGTCAAGGGATAATTGCCGAATGCTAAAGTTTTTCCGTGATATTGATGTTGTGTTCCAAGATAATTTCGCCTTCTTTGAAAATAAAATCCGCCTTTAATTTTTTGCCTTCCAAAATTTCGGGAAGCCAGAGTTTATCGTCGTCCCACATTTTATCGTAAGGAATTTCTTTTTCATTAAACCATTCGGGCCTCATTTCCTCGGTCTCAAAGGGCGTCCCTTCCCACTCTCTGGCGAGGAAGACATGGACGTTCTGGTCCCATTCTTTTTCTTCGGAAATATAGGGGAAACAAAAATTCAAAACTGCGACTTTTTCCAATTTTTTTATCTTTACTCCGATTTCTTCCTCTGTTTCCCTGATGGCTGTTTCTATGATATTTTTATCTCCTTTCCGCGAATCCGGTTTTCCTCCGACACCGTTCCACTTCCCTGCCCCAAAACCCCTTTTTTTCATCGCTAAAAGCAGCTCTTTTCCGTCCTGATTTTCCCTGATTAACAGACACAGTGTCGTTTCCTTTATCATGAGCGTTAGCGAATTAAGAAGAGATTTATCTCTTCGACTGTTGAGATTTTATTATTTTACCGAATTTAAAACCTTAATAAAAATTATTTTAAACCAATGGGTATATTTTCCGGGATTTTCTTTTACGTCTTTTTGCAAATCTTCCGGACTTATCCATTTCCAGTCTTCGGCTTCTTTGGGATCTAACTTGGGATTGCCATCGGATTTCCCCACAAAAACGTGATCGAACTCATACTCCGTTAAATCTCCCAAATCCGCCTTGTAGACAAAACTGAGAATTTCTTTTATTTTACAGCTGATTCCCATCTCTTCTATTAATCTTCTCTCTGCCTCTTCCCCGATTCTTTTTTGGGGTTCGGGATGGGAGCAGCAGGCATTTGTCCAAAGCCCTCCCGAATGATATTTCGTCCCGGCTCTTTTTTGCAGAAGCATTTCTCCTTTTGAATTGAAAATGAAAATCGAGAAAGCCCGATGCAGTTTGCCTTCTTTATGGGCTTTTAATTTTTCATCCGTTCCGATTTCATTGTCTTTTTCATCAACCAAAACAAGGTTCATATACCGAACTTCCATTACCGAGTTCCCATTTATGGGAACGAGGTGGAAAAGAAATAATTTTCTTTGACTATGGAAGTGAATCGAAAAATATTCGTTTTTCTCTACCCTTCGTTGCGACTCGGGAAGGTGAAGAAGAGGATAAATTCCTCTTCGCCATATTTTTTATTCTACCAAAAATCACTCGAATAGAAAACTCGAAGAATATTCATTCTTCTCCACCCTCATTGCGATTCGGGTGATTGACAAATTCGTTATTTAAGGTTAAAATATACAACTATGCAAGCTATCGCTATCTTTCTTGTTGTTGCCGTGGCCTTTACCGGTTATTATTATTTCGGGGTAATCAAGAAAATGGAAGGGACGCCGAAGCTTCAGGAAACCGTTTCTCAGGATAATTCCACCGAAACTACGCCGACGACGACAACGACGACGACAAGCAAAAACACTGCTAAAAATACCGCCGCTTTACAGCTTCAGAAGTTAAAGCCTGGCATTTTAGTTGATACTCTTATCATCTCCGGACCGCAAAACGGAGAAATTATCGATAAAACGAACAAGGTTACTTTTGAATTTCAGGGGATACTTCCCTCAAATCTAAAAGGGCAAACGATAACTTTTGAAACAAAAGTAAAGGATCTGGACAAAGATTGGCAAAAAACTTCTTCCAACAGCAGGACAATCGATTTCCCGTCGGGCTCCAAAGAATATACTTTCTCGATAAGGGCGAGAACAATAAATTCCGTCGATCCTTTCCCGGCCGAAAGAACTTTCAGAATAAATATGTCTCCTTCCTTCGGCAAGGTAAAAATTGCCAGCGCTTCCCATTCCCTGATTACCATCCAATATCAGCTTAAAGGAACGGAAACAACCGATATAACGAATTGGAAATTAAAAGGAAAGAGCGGAGAATTTGTCATCCCCCGGGGCGTGGAATTGTTTATTCCCGGAAGCTCAATCCCCGATAAAGACATTGTTTTAAAACAATCCGACACGGTCCATATTTACAGCAAGAAAGACCCGTTTAGCACGAATAAGAGTTTCAGGCCGAATAAATGTTTCGGATATTTGAATGATTATTATAAAACTTCAACCGGCTATTCTTTTTCAAAAATCTGCCCCAGAATAAATCGCGATGAGGTTTGTTATTTCAGCAAGGGATGCCAGAGCGCCATTTTGGCGCTGGAAAGCTGCACTCCGAAAGACTACTCTAAAAATCTCGCCGTGACGTTTGACTCAACCTGCCAGTCTTATGCCGACAATTACATTTCCAGATATCTTAATTACGACGGCTGCACGGGATATTATTCCAAAGACAAGGATTTCTTAAAAAATTACTGGGACATTTACGCGGGTTATGATATCGTCTGCAAATGCAACGACACCCTCTACCTCTACGACCAGAACGGGTTTTTGGTGGATAAATACGAGATAAAAGTTTATTAAAATTATTCATTGAAGATTGAAATGAATCAAAGATTCATTGATTCTGAAAAGAAGAAGGGGTGGCCGCGGAAATTCCGCACCACCCCTTTTTTTTGTGCCAGTACGGCTATCCCGTCCTTTCCAGGGCTAAAAGTTCGCTGAGCCGCGGCGAAAGATGAAGAAGAGGATTTATCCTCTTCGCCTATTTTTAAACGCCTTTTCTTCTTTCTCTTTCCGAGTAGTCTTTGATTATTTCTTCGAATTCTTTCGGCCCGAAAACGGGCAAAAAAGTCCGGGTAAAATACAGCTGGGAATAAGCGGCATCCCACATCATAAATCCCGCTGAGATATGAGGATCATCCTCGCAACCGGTTCTGATAATCAGATCGACCGGAGGCAGATCTTTAGTCCAAAGATTTTCTTTAATTAACTTTTCGGTGACTTTTATTGTTTTTCCCCTGGAAAGATCCGCAATTTTCCGGACGCAAGCCATCATCTCGTCCGTCCCGTTGTAAGCCAAAAGAAAAGTCAAAAAATATTTGTTGTAATCTTTTGTCGCTTCCCGGACCTTCTCTATCGCCTTTTGGGTTTCCTCGGGCAAGATTTCTCTCCAGCGGCCCAAAACATCAATTCGAACTTTATTTTGATGAATTCTTTTGTCGTTTGCAATTCTTTTGAACTGATCGGCGTATACTTTAAAAAGAAACTTAATTTCGATTTTTGGCCTTTTGGTCAGATTATCCCAGGAACCTCCCCAAAAAGTTAAATAAGGAATTTTTAATTCCAGAGATTTTTCCAAGACCTTCTCAAAAGATTTCATCCCCACTTCGTGTCCGATCCAGGGACGCAGTCCTCTCTTTTTCGCCCAGCGCCGATTGCCGTCGGGAATAACGGCTACGTGATTTGGAATGTTTTTTATTTCAGATGCCATACCCAGTATATCAACCCCGTATAGCTCCTAAAGGATTATACGGGGCTACGCCCAGTATAGCTCTTTTGAGATTATACGGGGCTACGCCCAGTATAGCTCTTTTGAGATTATACTGGGCTACGCTTCCAGATTAATTATTATGTATTATACCCAGTAATAGGAAGCGAAGTCCTGAAGGACGGAGCCCCGATACAGTTGCTAAAGGCAACTTGTACGGGGTTGTATTACTGGGCATAAATTTAAAGAAGAAAATCCCCTTCTATCCTGACGTTTTTCGGCAAAAACCAAGGGAGATTCAGCCCTAAAAAATAGGCCATTTTGGTGGCTATCCCGGAAAGAATAATTTTGGGCAAAAAGAACCTTTTCAGCTCCTTCTGATATTTTAAAAAATCTGGGAAATTTTTCAAGAGTATCTCAGAAGATATCAGCCCCCAAATCACTCCTCCGCCCGACCAGGGCTTGGCAAGACCCGCGGCATCGCCGCAGAGAGCAATCGACGAATCGGGAGAAATCAAGAGTCCCTGCGGAACCACCGCCGAAGCCATTCTGTCCAATTGAAGATTATTCTTCTTCAAAAAATCTTCAAAAATTATCTTAACTTCCCTTGAATTTCCGATTGCCCCATACTCTGTTTCTTTTCCCCGGGGAATTTTCCAAATAAAACCGTTCTTTACGGGCCAGGTTTCGACAAAATCAGAGTTATCTTCTTTGACTGGAATAAATCCCTGGATTGCCAGGCGGAAAGCGGGATTTCCCAGCCCCAAACTTTTCCTGATAACGGAATTGGGGCCGTCGCAGCCGATTACCCTGCCAAAGCCTTCGGGCAGAGAATTTACGGAATGGTTTAAAATTATTTTTGCACCGGAAGCCGCGGCTAAATCCGCCACCAGATTATCGAGCTCAAAATGGCTCATTACCAAAAATCTCTTTGAAAATTTTATTCTTATGGTGCGCCTTGGGAAATGGATTAAAACCGAATCTATCTGATTTTGAATTAATTTTTTACTCTCGGGAATGAATTCCAAGATTCTCTCTGAAAACAATCCCGAACAGGCTTGCTTTCCGATTTTCTCTTTTTTTTCAAAAACCGTTACATTATAACCTTTTTGAGAGAGTTTCCAGGCCAAATATAACCCGCAGATCCCCGCTCCGACAATAGCCGTTTTTAAGCTGTTCATTGTATTCAATCCTTAAAGGCGTTTTTTCCTGCTGCCTAGCCACGATGAAGCCTGCGGCAAAAGAAAGCAAGGAAATCAAAATCACGCCAATTATTAAAATTATATCATCCTGATGTCCTTTGACCCCGTTAGAAATTTTAGATAATAATTCTTTCACAATTTACTTAATTTAACATTTTTAAAAGGCTTAATCAAAAATTATGAATGAAAAATTTCTAACGGGGTTTGACAAAATTTATTATTTTTGTTAACATTTTAATGTATGCCCAGTAATACAACCCCGTACAAGTTACCTTTAGCAACTGTATCGGGGCTCCGTCCTTCAGGACTTCGCTTCCTATTACTGGGTATAATACATAATAATTAATCTGGAAGCGTAGCCCAGTATAATCTCAAAAGAGCTATACTGGGCGTAGCCCCGTATAATCTCAAAAGAGCTATACTGGGCGTAGCCCCGTATAATCTCAAAAGAGCTATACTGGGCGTAGCCCCGTATAATCCTTTA
>Ga0210050_1001390_pt1 | contig 26337 bp, 8 predicted proteins | sample CryGey132114_all_FD_185463 | JGI IMG/M metagenome (GOLD analysis project Ga0210050, IMG submission 185463) | Groundwater microbial communities from aquifer - Crystal Geyser CG22_combo_CG10-13_8/21/14_all (SPAdes) (version 2) | ecosystem: Environmental > Aquatic > Deep subsurface > Groundwater ... | reverse complement strand
CTGCCGGCGGAGCCTTGGTGGGAGTCGTCGTGGATTTCGGCGTCGCCGCCGGACTTAGGTCCTGCCGCGCAGAGCAAGGCCGCGCCTAGGAGGAGGGCGGCAAAGCTTCCGGCGTTTCGCTTCATGCCCTCGCCTCGCTGCTCTTGATGGCGGTGCATTTCCTTCCCGGTGCTTGGGCCCTCCGGCCCTTTCCATCCTCCGTGTGTCGTGATAAACTACATGCGTGAGCGCGCAAGAGAACGAGCCCGCGACCAGGGGCGACATCGCCCGTCTTGACGGCAAGATCGACGGCGGCCGGGGAGAGTTGAAGGCCGTGGAAGGCCGCCTCGATGCCAAGATCGACTCCGTCCGGGGAGAGTTGAAGGCCGTGGAAGGCCGCCTCGATGCCAAGATCGACGGCCTCGACGCCAAGATCGACTCCGTCCGGAGAGAGTTGAAGGTCGACATCTTCAAGACCAACGAGACGATGGCCAAGATGGAGCAGCGGTTGGTCCACCTGATCCGCGGTGAATCCGAAAAAACGATCGAACGGATCGACGCATTCTTGGGCAAGATCGAAGGTTTCGAACGTGAGACATATACGCTGCCCAAAACCCTGGACGCGCACGGCGAACAACTCCGAGACCACGAGAAGCGCATCGCGGCCGTGGAGTCTTCTCACAACGGTTGATCCTTCGCAAGCGGTTCTCATCGGATGACCGTGAATTTCCGGTTTTGTTTCATCGTTTCGTATCCCGGGTCCGGCTCTGGGCCGGGGGTTCCGGGTGATTAATTCTTTTGACATACAAGCAGTTGGATGTAAGGAGCGTTTGTTCCGGCGACACCGGCTGAATTAGAGACAGTGATTACCGGGGTCTCGGTAGTCATACTTTGTGGAGTGGAACTAGTTCCGTCAGTTACCCTGGCTGCCCCAATCTTCACTCCACCGGAGCCTAATATGCCATCGTAAGCGTGGTTATGACCGGCCTGCGTGGCTGTGTGGCTATGTACCCCCGTCGGGCGATTCTCCAGATTAGTGAGCGCCGTTCCAACAGTCGCGCCCAGGGTCCCTGCGGTGGGGCGCCCGACCAAGTACCGGCCCTCGGCGGCGACGAGCGCGCTCCAGCCGGTTGGGCAGGACGACAGAAAGAAGTAGCCCACCGTTCCAACCGCGGCTCCACCCACCTCCCCCCACGCCGTTGCATTGCAGAATTCCATCACCTTGAGCGTCACGTTATAGCGCAGAGCGCCTTCCTTCGACGCATCGCAGGCCGCAGACTCATTGCCGATCTGAATATCGCCGTTTACTTCCAGCTTCGAGGCGGGGAATGTCTCGCCTATACCGACCTTGCCCGTTGCAAAGTCACGAAATAGCGGCGCCAAGGCTTCGTCGTGGATTTTCCCCGTCGTGACCGCGCCGTCGAGAATCTTGGCGCTCGTCACCGCGTCCGCTGCAATCTTGATCGTCGTCACCGAGCCGTCGACCACCGCGACAGGCTCCCAGGTCGCCAAGCCGACCGCATCCGAGGTCAGCACCTGCCCCGAGCCCGGCGTTCCCCCGGAAATCTTGACCTGATCAGCGAAATCAAAACTCGCCGCCGACGCCGGACGCGGCCCCATCACCTGCTGCCAGAGCAACCCCACCGCAAGCCCGGCGCGCAACAGCGCCCGGAGTCTGCGCCCCACCCGGCCGGCGGCCGGAACAAAGACGGCTCGGTACTGGTAGGCTCCCGACACCCGTGCTATACTATGAGTATGGCCTCCCCCACGGGCATGCGGACTCGGCTGACCTACGAGGACTACCTCCTCTTCCCCGACGACGGGAAGCGGCACGAGATCATCTCCGGAGAGCATTTCATGACCCCCTCGCCCTCGACGCGGCACCAATTGATCTGTGGTAATATTTACTCGCTCCTGCGCGCCCACGTGCAGGACGGCGGCGCCGGAACGGTTCTCATCTCTCCCATGGACGTCGTCTTGTCCGACGAGGACGTCGTCCAGCCGGACCTGCTCTTCGTTTCCGCCGCCCGCGCCGCCATCATCACCGAGAAGAACATCGCCGGCGCCCCCGACCTCGTCGTCGAGGTGCTCTCCGAGGCAACGCGCAAGGCGGACCTGACGGTCAAATACAAGCTCTACGCCGCCCGCGGAGTTCAGGAGTACTGGGTCGTCGACCCTGAAATCGAGACCGTTGCCGTCTACCGGGCCGGCAAGGACGGCTTCACACGCGCTGCCGAGCTTTCCCGCGAGGCCGGGCATCTCATAGCCCCTATGAAGCCCGGCACGGCGGGGCTGCCGCCCCGCCAGGCGACCGACTCCCTCGCGACGCCCTTCCTCCCCGGCCTTGCCCTTGCGCTCGCAGAAGTCTTCTCCTGAGCGCGTCCTCTCAATTCGCCGTTCCATCGTCTCCTCCCGCATATGTCGACACGTCAAGGCTGGGCGTACCCACCGGCCGCCGCAGAAATGCTCCCTCGCTCATGTTTCCATGCTTCTCGCTTCCACCCTCACTGCAAACAGCCACGACAACGGCGGGGCTCCGCCCCGCCAGGCCGGGCATCCCCATAGCCCCCATGAAGCCCGGCACGGCGGGGCTCCGCCCCGCCAGATTTCCAGATTCCAGATTTCGACGACGCCTACCGCAGTCAAAATAGAGTGATCCGGCTCCCCATTGTCGACGCCGACTGAACTCGGCCTTTCGAAGGGCAAGCCCGTCTGTTAAAGCATAAGTTTGAGCCGAACCATGATCACCATTTCCTCGCGGCGCTTTTCCCAAGTTCATTGCGTTCCCATTGCTTCGAATTTTCAAGTCGGCCCCGCGGGGCAGCCCAAACGTCCACGACAACGGCAAGATTACAGATTTCCAGATTCCAGATTTCAACGACGCCTACCGCAGCGGAACCCGATGCTGATGTCCCAGCCCGACGGGGCGATGCTCGCGCTGAACGCGAAGACGCCCGCGCGGGCGCCGTGGCCCCAGCTGCCGCCCCGGATCACCGCCGCCGGCATGCCCGTCACCCACGCTGAACCGTTGTGGCTGCGTGTCGCCACATTCCAGCTCCCGTCCGCGCCGTAAACTGCGTTCGGCCAATGCGAGCTCGTGAATGTCGAATCCGCCCAGTTGCTCGTGACCGGCCCGCTGTAATAGGTCCCCCCCGAAAACCACTCCGCCGTCCACTCCCACAGCGAGCCGACCATATCCTGCGCCCCGTAGCCGGATTCGCAACTCGTACCCGCGGCCGTCGTCGTAGGGCCGCTTCCCGATACGTTGCAGTTGGGCGCCGTTCCCGTGGCGCCGGGGTCGAGCGTGCCCGCCGCCGCCGCCTGCCACTCGGTGTTGCTCAGCAGACGCTTGCCCGCGTTGGTGCAGGCGACATTGGCCTGAAACCAGGTGATCCAGCGCGAGGGCGTCACCCCCGAAACGCTTCGCGCGTAGATCGGCGTCCCCCCCGCCGGCGTACAGCCTTGACCGCTTCCCGTCACCCCGTTTCCGCAGGGATAGTCCTGCGCCGAGCCGCCGTACTGCGTGCCGCCGGTGGGCGTTGACCACACCGACGATTCGTACTTGTCAACACACATATCCCCCACGGGGACCATGATGTCGTTGGGATCGGAGGGGTTCACGCAGCCGCCCATCACCCAGGAGCCCGTCACTATGCCCGATGATACATTCACCCCGCCATTGACATCCAAGACCTGTCCAGGGCTCGTCGTCCCGATTCCGACCCGACCGGCGGCGCGGTCGATCGACACCGGGGTAAGCGCCTCGCTGTGAAGCTTTTCCGTAGTCACCGCGTCAACTCCCAACTTCGTCGTGGTCACGGCCCCGTCGGCGATCTTGACACTGGTGACGGCCCCGTCGACGAGCTTCTCGCTCGTCACCGCCCCGTCGGACACGGAACCGACGAGGTCCTCATAGATGCCGCCGGCCTGCGACACCTTGAACTTGGCTGCACCCGAATCAAAGTAGATTCGTCCTTCGCCGAGCGCGGAAATGGCGGGCGCCGCGGTCAAGGGCATCGCAAGCGCGCCGTCATCGGTGAGACTCAGGCGCACATTCGCATTCGTACCCAATTGCAGAGCCTTCGCACCGAAGGTCCCCAGCAGCGAGGCCCCCACGACCGTCCCGGAATAGGCCATTCCATCCGGGTCCTGACCGACCGTCCCAACCGTCCCGAGCACCATGTCGGCGCTGAACGGGTTCCCGCGCCCCGTCTTGAGGAAGGGATTGTCGCTGACAGCCCCCGATCCGTCGCTGTCGGCGTGGATCTGGATGCCGACGGCGCCGGAATACTGGAAGGTGTTTTTCTTGCCCAGCGCAAAGAGCGCGAACCCGGTGTCGTCGCTCGATTGCGCGTACACGCCGTAGCCGTTCAGTTGAGCATTGCTGCCCGTGACGCCGGCGCCCCCGGAAGCGAGCGACTTGCCGAAAACACCGTCTGTGTTCCCTTCGCCGTAGACGCCGACGGATGTCGTCGGGCCGACCCCGCTCGCCGAACCGTAGAGACCGTAGACCGTCGTCCCGCCTCCGGTATTGAGGGCCGCGATCGCGGTCTTATCATTTTGATCCTGCAGGACGTGCAGCCGGTCCTGCGCGTCCAGCCCGCCGATTCCGACGCGTCCGCCCGCGCCGTCGATCACAAGAGGATGCAGGGCGTCGGCGGCCAATTTCGCGGTCGTGACCGAGCCGTCCGCAAGCGCTTCGCTTGCAACCGCGCCGGCCGCCAGTTTCGCCGTCGTCACATGCCCGTCGGCGATCTTGTCGCTGGTGACCGCATTCACGGCCAGCTTGGAGCTGGTGACTCCCCCGAACGCCAGTTCGACATTCGCCTCGCCGACCGGGGATTCCCCGACGGTAAACTCGCCGCCGAGAAAATCGATCGTCGTCGCCGCCGCCACCTGAGCCGCGTCGCCGACCTCGATCACCGTCGCCGGGTTGTCCGTCGCGCACTGCCAAAAACTCCCGTTAAACTTCAGGACTTGATTCGCCCCGCAGCCGTTCGAGGCCAGTTTCCCGGTCGTCACGGAGCCGTCGGCGAGCTTATCGGTCGTCACGGAACCGTCGGCAAGTTTCGCGCTGGACACCGCGAAATCCGCCAGCTTGTTCGTCGTCACATGCCCGTCGATGATCTTGTCGCTCGTCACCGACCCGAACGCCAGCTTCGCGCTCGTCACTGTGTTGTCCGCCAGCTTGTCGCTTGAGACCGCCCCGTCCTGGATATTCGCGAAGGCCACCGCGTTCAAAGCCAATTTAGCCGAGGTCACCACGAAATCCGCCAGCTTATTCGTGGTCACGTGCCCATCGACAATCTTGTCGCTCGTGACCGCTCCCGCCTGGATGCTTCCTTCGCCGACCGAAGAGGCGACGAGATGCACCGCATAGACGCTGCCCGCGGCGATCTTCACGCTCGTCACGGCGTCAGCAGCCAGTTTCGCGGTCGTCACCGCACCGTCGGCGATGTCCGAGGCGACCACGCCCGTCAGCGCCGAGCCGTCTAGACCCGGCAGTGTCCCCGACAGTTTCGCCGCGTTCAACGAAAGCACGTTCGCATCCAGCACCGCGCCCGCCGCGATCTTTCCGGTCGTGACCGCCCCGTCTAAAATCGCCGCCGCCGTCACCGCGTCCGCGGCAAGATCGGTGGTCGTGACCGCTCCGCTCTGGATGTGTCCAGTCGTGATCGCATCAGCGAGTATCTTTGCTCCGTCGACAGCTCCGTTTTTGATTTTATCCGAAGTGACCGCATCGCCAGCCAGCTTCGCGCTGGTCACCGCGCCATCGGCGATCTTATCCGCCGTAACGGCGTCGGCCGCGAGCTTCGCCGTCGTGACGGCCCCGTCGAGAATCACTCCCGAGACGACCGCCCCCGACCCGAGCTTCGCCGTCGTCACCGAGCCGTCGGCCAATTTCGCCTCGGTCACCCGAGCGTCGATGAGTTGCGCGGTGTCGATGATGTCCGTCCCCAACTTGCCGCTGGTCACCGAACCCGCGGCGAGCTTTGCCGAATCCACCGCGCCATCAGCGATCTTAATGGAAGTCACCGCGTCAGACGCCAACTTCGAGGTCGTCACGGCACCATCAGCGATATCGGTAGCCACCACTCCCGTCAAAAGCGAACCGTCCAGCGCCGGCAACTGCGCACCCGTCAGCTTCTCGGCGTCCATCCCGATGATCTTAGCGTTGGTCACCGAGTCGTCTGCCAACTTGTCGGTCGTCACCGCCCCCGTCAGGATAGCCGCACCCGCCACAGCGTCGTCACCCAGCTTCGCCGTCGTGACGGCCCCGTCGCCCAACTTGGCTGCGCTCACCGCGCCCGTCAGAATGGCCGCACCCGTCACAGCGTCGGCATCGAGCTTCGTCGTCGTGACGGCACCGTCGAGAATCACCCCCGAGACGACCGCCCCCGATCCCAGCTTCGCCGTCGTCACCGATCCGTCGGCCAGCTTCGCGCTGGTCACCGCGCCATCGAGGATCTTAGCCGAGATCACCGCGTCGGCCGCCAGTTTCCCGGTCGTCACCACGCTGTCCGCTATGTCCGTCGCGACCACGCCCGTCAGCGCCGATCCGTCGAGACCCGGCAGCGTCCCCGACAGCTTCGCCGCGTTCAACGAAAGCACGTTCGCATCCAGCACCGCGTCCGCCGCGATCTTTCCGGTCGTGATCGCCCCGTCTAAAATCGCCGCCGCCGTCACCGCGTCCGCGGCCAATTTCCCCGTCGTCACCGATCCGTCGGCCAATTTCGCCTCAGTCACCCGAGCGTCGATGATCTGCGCGGTGTCGATGATGTCCGTCCCCAACTTGCCGCTGGTCACCGAACCCGCGGCCAGTTTCACGCTGGTTACCGCACCGTCGGCGAGTTCCGTCGCCGTGATCCCCGATAAGCGCGCCAAGGGAACCGTCCCACTGCCGAGATTGGAGGCGTTCAATCCCGTCAACGCCGCGCCGCTTATCGCCGGCAAGGCCCCCGTCAGCTTCGATGCACTCACCGCCATAATCGACGCGTCGGTCACTGCGTCCACCGCCAATTTTGCCGTCGTCACATGCCCGTCGGCGATCTTCACCGAGGTTACCGCGCCCGCTGCCAGTTTCACGCTGGTTACCGCACCGTCGGCGATGCCCGTCGCGACGACCCCGGTCAAAGCCGAGCCGTCTATCGCCGGGAGCGCCCCGGTCAACTTGGACGAGGCCATCCCGTCGATCTTAGCGTTCGTCACCGCGCCGTCCGCGATCGCGTTCGTCGTAACCGCGCCGGCCGCAAGCTTCGCAGTGGTCACTTCGCCGCTTCCTATCTTGTCGCTCGTCACTGCGCCCGCGGAGATTTTCGTCGTCGTGACCGCGTTAATGTTGATTTTGCTTTCCGTGATTGCGAGATTTCCCAATTTAGAATTCGTCACGGCCAGGTTCCCGATATCGGGCGTCGTGATGGAAAGATCGAGGATCGCCGCTCCCGTCACGGAATCGGCGCCCAACTTAGCCGTTGTAACTTCGCCGTCGGCGATCTTCACGCTGGTCACCGCGTCGGCGGCGAGTTTCGCCGTCGTAATCGCCCCGTCGGCCACGCCGGCGGCGGAGGAACACCCCCACGCGCTGCCGTTGTACTGCAGCACCTGGCCGTTCGTACAGCCGTTGGACGCCAACTTCCCGGTCGTCACCGATCCATCGGCCAGTTTCACGCTGGTGACCGCGCCGTCGGCGATGTCCGTCGCGACAACCCCCGTCAGCGCCGCGCCGCTTATCGCCGGCAAGGCCCCCGTCAGCTTCGACGCGCTCACCGTCATAATCGACGCGTCGGTCACCGCGTCCACCGCCAATTTCGCCGTCGTCACCGCGCCGTCCGCAATCTTCACGGAGGTCACTGCGTCCGTCGCAAGCTTGGCCGTAGTCACATGGCCTTCGGAAATCTTGTCGCTTGTCACTGCGCCGGCGGCGATCGTAAACGAGATAACCGCGCCGTCGGCGATCTTGTCGCTGGTCACGGCGCCGTCGGCCAGCTTGGCGCTCGTGACGATCCCGTCGTTGATTTCCGTAGCGACCACCGTTCCGGTCAGCTTGGAGGCGTCGAGGCTGACGATCTTCACATTAGTAACCGCGCCGTCGGCAATTTTGTCGCTGGTCACCGCGTCGGCCGCGAGTTTCGCGCTCGTCACCGCGCCGTCGGCGAGACCGGTCGCAACCACCCCGATCAGCGCCGATCCGTCCAGCGCAGGTAAAACCCCGCTCAACTTCGAAGCCGACATTCCGAGTATCTTCCCGTCGGTTACCGCCCCTTCGCCCAGCTTCGCGGTCGCAACCGCGCCGTCCGCGAGTTTGGCCTCTGTTACCCGCCCGTCGATGATCTGAACCGTATCCACCACGCCTGTCCCCAACTTGCCGCTGGTCACCGCGCCCGCCGCGAGTTTCGCGCTCGTCACCGAGCCGTCCGCGATCTCCGTCGCCGTCACCCCGATCAGCGCCGATCCATCCAAGGCCGGCAGAGGGCCGCCCGTCAGCTTCGCCGCGTCCAGCGAGAGCACGTTCGCGCTCGTCACCGCGTCGACCGCGATTTTCCCGGTGGTAATCGCCCCGTTCAGAATCTTGACGCTCGTCACGGCGTCGTCCGCGAGCACCGCGGTCGTCACCCCGCCCGCGACGAGATGCGCCGCGCTGGTCGCGAACACCGCGTAGGGAGATGAAGTGAACTTCTCGCGCGGGGTCAACGTGGTGGCCCCCCCCGCCCCGAGCTTGATCTCGAGGTACCAGTTGCCCGTTTGCAAATCGACTCCCGAGGGCACGGTGAAGGTGGTCCGGAACAATCCGTTGGAGACGGTCACGTTCTGCTCGCCGCTCGCGAAGCAGGCTCCCGCAAACTCGTCGTCGCAGATCAGCACGTTGACCACCCGGACGCCCGTCACGGGAAGGCTCGATTCCCGCAGGCGGCCCTGGTAGGTCATCGCGTTCGGGGCCTCGGCGGAGGCGGGAGGCGCGCCGGGGCTTGCGTAGGCGAAAAGGATCGCGAGGAAAATGGAGACGCCGATTCGAGTTTGACGATTCATTTGAATACTCCGAGTGCGTGATTCGAGCCTAAGTTTCCGAATTTCACGCTGAACGACAGACGGTGAGCCGTGCCGAGCTCGCCGTAAGGCAGCAGCGTGTAGTCCATATTCCCGAACTTCGAGCGGAAGCCGGTACCGAGGAACATCCCGTAAAATTCACTGAGACCCGGCGCCTGCGAGCCGAGGGCCTGGCCGAGCGCGGCGCTGCGCTGCTGGGAACTGACCGTGCGGTATCCGGCCCGCAGCGCGAACGGTCCGAAGCCCAGATACTCCAGCCCCAAACGCAAATTCAAAGCCCCGTCGCGCGGCTTCTCAAGTTGAAGGCTCAGCGCGTGCGGGAAATTCTTCGACATCCCATACGTCGCGCCCACGCGCAGCGCGGTCGGCAAACTGAAGCCTTCTTCGATGAAGGTGACCTTTTGGCCGAGATTGACGATCGACGCGCCGAAGGAAACGGGATACGCCTTGAAGCGGCGGAGCACGCCGAAGTCCGCGGCCCACGCGGAGGCGGTGTATTCGCCGATGCTCTGGCGCACCGTTTTTACCGTGAGACCCGTTCCCCACAGCCCGAGCGTCTTGCCGTAGGAGAACCCGAGCATCAGATCGCTCGCGCCGAAATGTCCGTCGGGACGCGCGGTCTCGGTGGTCCGGCGTTCGATCCCGCCGAGTTGCAGATGCGTGAGACTGACGCCCCACGGGCGGGCCATCAATCCCATCTGCGAGAGGCGGATGTCCTGGATGTGCATCGCGTGCGAGACCATCATTTCGTACCGACGGGGCTCCCCGAGCATCGCCGCCCGCGCCGGCAGCGCCAAACCGGCGGGGTTGTAATGCATCGCCGACGCGTCGTCGGCCACGGCGACGAAGGCCTCGCCGAGCGCGAGCGGGCGCGCGCCGAAACCCAACTGCAGGAAGGTCGCCGCCGAGGTGCCGGGGCCGGCGGCGCGCGGCGAAGAGGGGACTGAAACGAGGATGAAAAAAACCAGCGCCGCGGTCAGGCGCAAGGCGAAACGGCTGAAGGGTGAAGCGGCATTTTCCAAGACACTATTAGGGTAATAGCGTCTTCCATTAGGGGTATTTCGGGATTGCGACTATTCCGCGACAAAATTATCAAAAAGGCCTGGAAAATCGCCACGTTTTAGGCTAGCGCACCTGCCATAAGGCGTCCACCGGCATGGCGTGGAGGTTCTTGGCGAAAGGCACCGTTTCTCGCCCTGTGTAGAGGACTACTCCGCGCAGGAAGCGCCTACCCAAGGCTTCCTCGAAGGCTTTAAGTCCCTTGAAATGCGCAACGCCGACCGTGGCGTCGGATTTGACCTCGATGCCGACGCAGCGCCCTTGCGCGTCTTCAAGGACAAGGTCGACCTCACGGCCCGTTTCCATTCGCATGTGGTGCATTCGGGGATTAACCTTGCTCCAACCGATCTGCTTTGCGATCTCGGCCACGACAAAACACTCCAAAAACGGGCCGGTGAGATTGCCGTTCGAGCTCAGGCGGGCTGGCTCGATTCCAAGCAGATCGGCCCCAAGGCCGGTATCGTTGAGGAATAGTTTCGGCATCTTGACCAGGCGTTTGCCGAGATTTCCGCTCCACGGCGGCAAACGCCGCGCCAAGAAAGCAGCTTCCAGCAGTGCGAGATAGCGCTTCAATGTGGATTGCGGCATTCCCATAGAACGGGATATTTCCGCGAAATTCATCAGCGAGGCCATGCGGACCGCCAAGAAATCGAGCAGTCTTGGCAATTGAGCCAGGCCCTCGATATTGGACAGGTCGCGCACGTCCCGCTCCAAGATGGCGGTGACGTACCCCTTGGCCCAGGCTTGCCGGCGCGCAAGGCGGGTGCGAGTTAAGGGCTCCGGGTAACCTCCGAGCGCTACTCTGCGCCAAAGGTGTTCGCGCGATGAGGGTTTGATCTCCGGGAAGCGCATATTCGCCTGAAACAAGGCATCGACGAACCCCTCCTTGATTCCTTCTATTTCTCCTTGGGAAAGCGGCCAAAGCGTGAGAATCTCCATGCGCCCGGCCAGGGCGTCGGCCAAGCGCGGCAAGAAGAGGACATTCGCCGATCCCGTCAGCAGATAGCGCCCGGGGCGACGGTCGCGGTCCACTTCCGCTTTGAGCGCTGGGAACAACTCCGGGGCTCTTTGCGCCTCGTCAATAATAATGGGGCCGTCGAAACCTTGGAGGAAGCCCTTCGGATCATATTTGGCCGCCCCCAAAGTTCCGGCATCGTCCAAAGTCACGTAGCGGGCCGGATGCCGGTCGGCGGCGAGTTCCTGAACCAAGGTGCTTTTGCCGGTTTGCCTGGCCCCATTGAGGAAGACAACGGGGCTGTCCGAGAGCGCATCCTGCAGCGCCGGCATAAGATGGCGAGCGTACATGACTGTATTATAGCCACTATCTGGTTGGAATTCAACCACTAACTGGTTGATTTATGAGGCTATTTTATCGCATTTCCGACCGCCTATTTGACCACCGCCAGTTTTTTTACGACCTTTGCCGATTGCCCGTTCGAGCCCTTCACCTTCACGATAAAGAGGTAAACCCCGGATGCGGCGTTTTCCCCGTTCATGTTCTTAAGATCCCAAACGGCGTGATAGAGTCCCGGAGCCGTGGACGTCATCTGCGAGCCCGGAATCTGCCGGACCAAGGACCCCGCGAGATCGAAAATCCGAATCTCGGCCTCCAAACCGGGCAAGGAACTGCGAAAGCGCACCGTCGTGCTTCGGCGCGCGGGGTTCGGGAAGGCGAAAACCTCCCCTTCGGGCAGCGGGTCGAAGACGAAGGAGACATCCTTGACCTCCCCCTCCAGCAACTCCACTTCCTGCAGCTTCGTATACTCGAACCCGTTGAAGGCCCGAACCCCATATTTCCCGGGAAGAAGATTGCCGATCCGCCATCGCCCCGCCGGATCCACGCCGACGGTCGCGATGCGGCGACTGCGCTGGAACAATTCGATTTCGCTTTGCTTGAAGTTCGTCTGCTTTGCCGCGAGCAGGAATCCGGAGGGAGACGCCGAAGTTTCCGCCAGAGTTCCGAGCGTTCCGGTCAGTTCCGCGAGCGTATAGTCGATCTCCAGGAAGAAGTCCACACCGCCCGTACCCGTCGGAATTCCGTCCAGCCAAACCGAACTGGTAATCTCTTCAGCGATCCATGAGACCTTCACCGTCTGCACGGCCGAAACGGGCAGAGCGTTCAGCGTAAACGTCCCGCTGCCGTCGGCGACGGAGTTCGCGCTCGCGAGCAGTACATTGCCTCCGTCGTACGCCTCGATCAAGACGCCGGTGATCCCCTCGCTGGAGACCTTCATCACATGCCCGCGTATCGTCGTGTCCGGCTGGTTCAGAGCATACGCGGTCGCGCCGTTGGAGATTGCGGACCAGTTGTCGGCGTCGTCGCGCGCGAAGACGCGCAAATAGTAGGTCGTGCCCGAGAGCAATTCTCCCGCGGTATAGCGTTCCAATCGTCCGGGCGAGGCGAGGGCGGTCGAGATCGAGATCTGAGCCGAAGCCGAAGAGAACACCGTTCCGGCAACGGTCGAATAGTGGATCCGATACTCCCCGAGCAGGATCGTTCCCGCGTCGGCGTCGTCGCCGGGGGCGGTCCAGGACAGCTCGATTTCACCGGGCGAGGCCCCGGTCAGGGCCGAGAGCGTCGTGATCGCGCTCGGCGGCGTCGTGTCGCTGAAGGTGAAGGTGGAACCGACCGAAAGGAAGGCGTTCGCGAGCGACGGAACGGCGAGATCCCGCGCGACCACGGCGATAAAGTAGCTCGTCTGGTGCTCCAGGTTCGCCTGCAGCACGGCGCTCGGCGTCAACGACCAGGTGCCCGTCCCGGCGGTGACGCTGGAGACGGGGACGGCCCCCCAGGTTTCCGTCGAGAAATCCCACCAGAGGCCGTCTCTATTGCGCCGCAGGTTCACTTCTAGCGCGGACACGCCGGCGCCCCCGTCCGAAGCGGTTCCTGAGATCAACGCAAGCGCTCCGATCGTCGCCAAAGGCGTCGGGACGCTCACCGATGCGCTCGGTGAAGACGCGTCCAGAGTAAACGACGCCGTGGCATAGGCCACCGCGAAATTCCCGAGCGTGTCCGAGGACCGCGCGACGATTTCGTAGGCGACCGCGTCCTGCCACGGAATGCCGGGACTGAGCGTCCAGGTCGCGGTCCCGGAGGCCGCGATCCAGACGCGGCTGACGCTCAAAAATCCCGCTCCGTTCCAGTAAAGCCCCGAAGGCGGATCCCGCCGCACGCTGACCTCCACGCCTCCGACGCCGCTGGGATCCGACGCCGTGCCGGAGAGCGTCGCGAGCGAGGAGCGGTAGGTGTCGGTCGGGACGGTGATGCCCACGGAGGATGGATCGACATCCTTCAGGATGTAGAACGCGTCGACGATCGTCGTCGAGGAACCGGTTCGGTCGAAGGCGCGGACCGAAATGTAGTTCGTGACCCCGGACGCGAGGGACGCAAAATCGACCTGCCAATCGCTCAGGAAATTCGTCGTCCCCAAACCGGCTCCGAGCGAGGTCCACGCGATGAGAGACGCGTCCGCACTCGCCGGGATCAAGCTCGCGCTGTACTCGAACGCGCTGAAGCCCGATCCGGTATCACGCGCGTCCAAATCGTAGACCGTCCCGGCCGAACCGCGCACGACATCGTCGCCGCTTTGATTGTCGATCAACACGGGCGGGGTCGTGTCCTTGAGCACAAAGAACGCGTCCACCTGAGTCGCCGCGTTCGCCAGTCCGTCGGCCGCCTCGATCGTGATGTAGTTCGTTGCCCCTTCCAACAGGACGTTCCATACCGTCGTCGGCAAAGACCAATCCGCGGTGTAGGTGTTCGACCCGATCGCGAGTTCGACCGCGGTGAAGGCGATCAAATCGGGCCCCGCCCCGCCCGCCACCGTCGAGGCCTTCACTTTGAAATAATCAAGTCCGGATCCTCCGACGTCCGAGAAGTCTACGTCATAGAGTCCGGAATTGCTGGAGCGCCAGACCGTGTCGCCCGCTTGATTGACGACGATCGAAGGCGGGGTCCCGTCCACCGAGCTGAAGGGATACGCCGCGGCGAGGCTCGAGATGGAAACCCCGCCGGCGTTTACCGCGGCGACGAACCGGTAGTAGGTGGCGTTCGCCGTCAGCCCCGATTCGACGAAACTCGCCAAGGTCCCCTTGCCCGTGACCGCCGTAATCGTCGCGGTATCGGCCAACAGGGTATAAGGTCCGGTTGAAATCTCGGACCCATACAACCGGTATCCGAGTTCGTTCGCCGCGTTGTCGAGCCAGGTCCACTGGATCGAGGTCGCGGAAGCCGCAGTTCCCGCCAAGGCGCGCGGCGCGCGTCCGCGGCCGTGCGCGTTGCCGCCGATCGCGCCGGAGACCCCCGCCGCCCAAGACGCCGCCTTAAGCTCGCCGTTTGCGCCGCGGTAGGAAATCCAGATTCCGCCGGTTCCCGTCACCACGATGTCAGGGCCGCCGGAAACACTCCCGAGCGAATCCACGGTCTGCGTGCTCCACTTAACGCCGTCGTGGGTGGCGTATTTCAAATCACCGCGCGCCGCGTCCACATAGGCGATGTGCGGGCGGCCGGATCCGTCGAGCGCCAACGCCGGCAGGTCCATGTCCCCCGCGTCGATCTCTACCGCGTTCCATATGCCGGGTACGGCCGCGCTGGCAAATTTGAGTTCTCCGGTAGCGTTGTCTCGGAAGGCGATGTGACTCCCATCCTCGGCGTCTATCGCGAGAGAGGACCGCGCGTCGCCGGACCCGGTCGCCGCGACGGTAAAGGTGTTCCACGCGGAGCCGTCCCACGACGCGAATTTCAGGTTCCCGTTGCTGGTGTCCGAATAGCTCACCCGCCCGCTCCCCGAACCGTCGAGCGCCAAACGGGGATAGCGTCCTACCTGTGCCGCGCCGGCGTCCACCACGGAGGTTTGCCAAATGCCGCCCTCGTATCGGCCGTGCCGCAGCGTATGCGCGCCCGCGCTCCCGTCGTTGTAGACGATCTGCGCAGCGCCGCCGTCTACGGCGACGGAGGCGTGTCCCTCGCCTCCTGCGAAGGCCGTCGCGGAGTTCCACGGACCCGACGCCGTCCGAGAGGAATAGCGCACGGACCCCTGTCCGACGATGTGAACGCCGCCGCCGCCATCCAGCGCCAGAGCCGAGAATCCGCCGCTTCCGCCGGAATCCGCCGTCTCGGCGCCGCTCCAGACGCCCGAGTCGTAGGTTCTTAGCAAGGACGCTCCGTTCGCGTAGAGAACGACCAATCGGTCCTGTCCGTCGAGGGCCAAAGCCGTTTCCGTCGCGATGGAAACGCCCGCCGCGCTCACCCGGGTGAACGCGAACGGCGATGAATACGCCGTGAAGGTGTCCGAAGGGGCAGAGTAGTTCCCCGCTTCGTCCTCGACCCAAACCCGGAGCGCCGCGTTCGTCGACACGGGAATCCCGGTCAATTCAATGTAAGACGTCGAACCCGCGACGATCGGCCCGGTGGAGGTCTGAATCTGGGCGGAAGCGGTGCTCCACGAAACCCCGGCGGGATCGGCGGTGCTCCATTGCACGAAGAACCTGCTTCCGGCGACGAGGTCGCCCGCGTACCCGTCGTCGCCCGAAACGGGTATTTCGATCGACAATCCGCCCGACGCGCCGCTTTGATAAGCGGCCGGGGAGAGGATGCGGCCGGGCGCGACCGCATCGACGCCTGTGAAGGTCGAGGCGACCGCCGTATAGGTGCTCGGCGTCCCTCCCCCGTTGAAGGCGCGCACGCGCGCGTAGTAGGTGCTCGCGCTGATTAGGCCCGCGAACACGGCGCTCGTCTCCTGCGTTGCGCTCGATGCGGCAATCGCGCTGAATCCCGCCGTGGTCGACACCTCCGCCTCGAACAGCGTCCAACCTGGGTTTCCGGCGCCGTTCCAGGACAGAGAAAAGCCTCCCGTTTGAACATTTGAAATCGTCTCCCCGAACGGGACGGCGGCGAGCGTCCAGGTGGACCCGAGCGGGGTGAAAGGACTCGGTAATTTGTCCCATCCCCTTGCCTGAACGCGCAGGTAATAGGAGGTATTCGAGATCAATCCGTCCACCGTCGTCGAGACTGTGGTGCTCCATCCGCTGAGCGCGGGGACGCCGGTGAAGTCGGACGCTGTGGAAAGTTCCAACTGATACTCCGTGCCGGCCGCGTTGCCGGCGGACGCATACGCGGCGGTGATCGAACTCGTCTCCACGACGGTGAAAGTCGACGCGGCGCTCTCCGGGCGCGCGGCCGGGGTAAGAATCTCACCGAAGGCCAGATTCGCGGTTTCGCCGCCCGCGGAACCGCGCGCGCGCGCGCGAACATAGTAGGTCGTGTTCGGGATCAGGCCGACCAGTTCGATGGAAGTTCCGGGGCTCCAATCTCTAGACGAAACCACCGCTGTGAAGCCCGCGTCGGTCGCGGCCTCTCCCAGGTACTGAGTCCCCGTCCACGATGACGCTTCGACGCTCGAAAACGCGCTCGCCCCGTCCGATCCGCCGATCGCGAACAAGCGCGGTCCGTCGAAGGCCGCCGAATGCATGAACCGGCCGGTCGAAAGGGCGCCGGTCTGCGCCCATTGCCCGACCGTCCCGTTCGCGGAAACCGACGCGACGAAGACCTCGCCGCGGGCCGTCGAACCGTCGAAGCCTCCGATCGCGTAGAGGCGTTCGCGGGAGGCCGCCGCGGCGTGCCGGAAGCGTCCCTGCGGGAGAGGGGTCTCCACGGTCCACGCGCTCACCGCCCCGCCCGACAGATCGGCGCGCCACACCGTCGTCTCCAATCCCGCGCCCAAGCCGCCGCTGATAAACACCCGTCCGCTGGAAACCGCGACCGCATGACCGGCCCGCGCGGACGGCAGCGCCGTCTGCGCGCTCCAGGACCCGAGGGTTCCGTCCGCGCCGATTGCCGCCGAGTAGACGGTCGACTGCGGAAAAACCCCGTTGTCGCCGCCGAAAACATACAGAAAGCCGTTGTGCACGGCCGCCCCGTGCCGATACCGGGCGCCGGGAAGCGGTTGCGCCGCGGTCCATTCGCCGACGTTGCCGTTTGAGTCGAGCGTCGTCCAGTAGACGTCGGCCTTGGCCGCGCCTTCGAATCCGCCGATCGCGTACAACCGCCCTCCCCAGGCGAGCAGGGCGTGCGATTCGCGCGCCGCCGGCAGCGGCGTCATCGCCGTCCAAGCCCCGAGCGTTCCGTTATTGAGGATGTCCGCCCGCCAAACCTCCGCGGAAGGCGTTCCCGAGACCACGCCGCCCGCCGCATAGAGCCGCCCACCCGAGATCGCGCTCGCGTGCGCGTGGCGCGCGGCGGGCAGGGCCGTCGCCGCGGACCAGGCGGGGATCGTCTCGCCGCCCCGGTTCCCGTCTCCTGAGAAGTCGAGGCGCATCGAGCGCGGCGCCCGATCCGCGACGATCGGGGCGGCGGGCGGAGACAGCGCCGTGATGGTCGAACCCAAATCCGCGTAGGCGGAGAGCACTCCGCTTAAATTGCGGGCCGCGGCGCGGAAATAATAGGTGGATTCCCCGAGCAGGCCCGTGATTTCCGCGCTCAGCGCGGTCGACCATCCGCTTTCGGACAACACCGGGTTGAAGGCCGCATCGGTCGAAGCTTCGAGCTTGAATTCCGTCCCGGCGGGGTTGGTCGCCTGCGTCCAGGACGCGGAGACGGAACTCTTGCCTACAAAGAGGAAGGGCGAGCCGGGAATCCCAGGGGCGTCCGCGAGCGTGGTCGTCGAGCCGAGGGAGAAGTACTCGGTCTCGACCCCGGCGCCGTTTCGGGCTTTCACACGGAAGTGATGCACGGCATTCGTCGACACCGAAAGAAACACGGTATTCGTGGAACTCGCCCAGCCGCTGGAGAAAACACTCACTCCGGCACCGGAGAAAGCAGCGGAAGTCGAAGCCTCGGCGCTGTACTGCGTCAGCGCGTTGTTGCCGTTGTCGCCCCATTGAATCGAAACGGAACTCACATTCACGGCGGTAAAGGTGGAGTCTCCGATCAGCGGGGATGTCGCAGGGGCGACGAGGGTCTGCGTGGAGCCCATCACCGCCGTCGCGCTGCTCAATCCGCCGTGATCGATCGCGTGGACGAACAGATAATAGGTCGTATTTCCCGCGAGTCCCGTCAGCGTCGCGAAGGCCGGATCGCTCACCGCCACCGTGGACCTTTCGACATTCGCGGCGTCGCCGGCGTCGTAGGCGACCGACGTCGACAAGGAGACGGTAAAGGTCGTGATCGAGAGCGGATTGCCTCCCAAGGACCACGACACGACCGAAGACGATTGGAACACTTCGGTGAAGGGGGTTCCCGAAACAACCGGAGCGTACACCCGCGTTGACGTCGAACCCAGGGCCGTGTACGCGGTCGCCTCCGCGTCATGGGAGACGGCCCGGACGAAGGCGTAGTAGGTCGTATTCGCCGCCAACGGCGCGACCGTCAGCAGGGGAACGCCTTCGGGACGGGTGGAGACCGCGGTATTGCCGCTGAAGGCGTTCGGATAGGACGAACCGGAGCTCGCGACGACCTCATACGAAGTCCCCGAAGAGTTTCCGTTCGTCAGCCAGGTCAAATCGAAGCCGGTCTGTCCCACGCTGGAGTAGGGGACTCCCCCCGCCAGCGGCACGGCGGCCTTCGTCACCGTCGAACCCAACGCGGCATCCGATGTGGGCGTCCCATCGCGAGCGAGGGTGCGGACGTGAAAATAGTAGGTGGTGTTGGGAACCAGGCCCTCGGCAGTCGAGAAGACGACCGGCCCGGTCTCCGAGTCCGTGGAAACGATGACGTTGCCGGGGAAGGAGTTCGGGAACGCCGTGCCGCTGGTTATCACGATCTTAAACCGAGACCCGACGACGTTGTTGTTGAGGTCCCAGGAAACGGTCATCGAGGTTAGATGAACCGCCGGGAATGTCGACACCGTCGTTGCCGGGAGACTCACGAAAGTCACCGTCGTCCCGACCTGGTTGAAGACCGTGGGTGCTCCGGCCTGATTGAGCGCGGCGGCGAAAAGATAATAGGTGGCGTTCGACTGCAGCGTGTTGAAAAACGCTCCGGGAACGGGACCCTGCGGCGTAGTCGAGAAACTAACGTTCGCGCTGAAGTTATTCGGATAGGTGTTTCCCGTGGACATCGCAACGGTGTACGTGGTCACCGAAACGGCATTGCCCCCGTTGCCCCAGCGCACCGAGGCAGAACTTTGGTACACCGCGCCAAACGGCTCGGGATCCGCGGTCGGAACGGCCGCCAGAGACGAGGTCGAACCCAACGCCAACCAGGCCCCCGCCGCGCCCGCGTGGCTGATGACGCGCACCGAGAAGTAATAGGTCGTGTTCGCCGTGAGTCCGGTAAAATCGGCCGTCGTTGCGCCTTCGGGACGCGTGCTCCGCAGCACATCCCCGGAATTTCCGTTTTGAAAACCCGTCTCGGTGGACAACACGGCCTCGTAAAGCGTCCCGGGGCCGTTGCCGTTGGCGTCCCACGCTGCGGTGATCGCGGTTTCCGACACGGCGGTGAAAGTGGAGACAGCGCTCGCTGCGTCGTAAGGCATAGTGACCGAGTCGCCGAACACCAGGAAGGCAGATTCGACGCTGTTCCAGTTCCGGGCCTGCACGCGGAAATAATAGGTGGTATTGGCGAACAATCCGACCATGTCGGTAGAGGTGGAAACGCTCCAGTAATCGTTTCCGACGTTCGTTCCCGAGAAATCGGCGGCCGTCGACGCCTGAGTCCGGTACTCCGTCCCATTCGGGTTGCCGTTGTCGGTCCAAGCCAGGCTCGCCGAACTGAAATTCACTTGGGTGATGGCGGCAGTGAAAGGCGCCGCGGCGAGCGTCGCGGTCGAGCCGAAGTCGATGTAGTTCGGCGCCGACGCGTGGTTGACGGACGCGGCGCGGAACCAATAGGTGGTGTTCAATTCCAGCGAAACCCCGTTTATGCCGACGGAAAGCGTCGAGACGGCGATGTCGATCGTGGTGGAACTGAACAAAACGCCCGTACCGTCGAAGTTCGTCGACGACGCCTCCAGGCGGTAGCCCTCCGCAGAGTCCTCGACCGGCGTCGCGGGCAAGCCGATCCAGGCGGCGGTGATCGACCCGCCCTGAACGTCGAAAAACCGATCCGGCAGCGGGGTCAAAGGCTTGGCCAAAGTCGATTTCCTCTCCAAGCCCATCCACGGCGCGGTGCCGACATCGACGGCGTAGATTGCCGCGTAGTAGGTCGTATTTGCCGAAAGACCCTCCACGGATGCGTCGTAGACGTCGCGGGCCGTCGTCGAGGAGAAGACGCTCCCGCTGAAGTTCTGCGCGGAAGACATAAACACGCGATAAAACACTCCGGGATCGTTGACCGGATCGACCGCCGCCGACCAGACATGGGTGATGCTTGATTCCCAGACCGCCGTCGCGGTGACCGTCGTCGAGGACGGCTGGAAGGGGGCCCAGGCGATCGTGCCGTGCGGATCCGATTGCCAGGTTGTGCCTCCCATCAAGCCCGACCATTTTCGGAGGGTGATGCCGGCGGCGCCGCCTCCCACAACACGGATGTTGTACGCGTTGGGCGCGGGATCGGTCGAACGGCTCGCCGCGAATTCGACGCCGTAAAAGGTCGTGGCGACGGCGGGCAAATCGCTCGCGTAGGTGATGTACGCGCCGTCGAGGGTCGGCTCGACGCCCATAAAATCAAAAGTCGTCGAAGCGATAAACAGTCTGCCGGGCTCGCCGGAAAACCAGAAACCCCCGTTATCGGTATTCGTAATCGAACTGTGCTCCAGATAGACGGGTCCGCTGCTTTGCAGCGTGTAGTACGGCTGTCCGGGTCCGATCGTATCCACGATCGTCGGAAACCCCGGAATGCCCCGCAAAGTGAAGGTGGAGTCGGCGGAGAACTCGAATCCCGACCGCCCGTTTCGATAACTCGCTGCGGTAGGGCCGAAAAGAATCTTTTTCTGGGTATTTCGGTCGCGGCCTCCCTCCGCGATCGCGAAATGCATGAAGTCGCCTTTCACGCCGGCCGTATTGTCGTTGAAATTGAGCGTGAATTGGGGCGGGGTCCCGATCGTGCCGGAAAAGTCCGTGGCCCAGGTCTGCACGCAGGTCCCGTCGGGAGCCAACGGCTCCCGCAGGCACCAAACCGCTCCGTCGAATTCGATGATCCAGAGGCCGCCCTTCGCCGCTTCCGTCTTGTTGAAGATAAAGGCCGACGCGTCGCCCCGCATGGCCACGACGGAACTCACCTCGATTCCCATCGACTCTCCGTCGAAGTTGTACTCGAACTGGTCCGTGGCCGCGAACGGGACAAAACCGTATACACGCAAAGTTCCCGTGTCGTAATTCTGGGAGAAGGCGGCGATGTATCGCCCCGCTCCGGTGATGCCCGCGGTCGAGAGACCGACCGCGGGGTTGATCCGGGTCTTGCGGAGTTCGATGCCGCTCAGGGTCGCCGAATCGATATGGGCCTCGGCCGGGCTATTCGGATTCGAGGCTCCCGCCGCGTCGTAGCCAAGAGCGCCGTCCTGGAAGTACACCCGCTGCGCGCCTCGGTAATACAGTCCGTATTGGTCGTTTCCATGAACCGTATTGCTGATCAGCATTACTTCGTTCGCGTTATTGAATTCGATTCCGCTTTCCGCGTTGTCGCCGATGTCGTTGAGCACGAGACGCTCGAACGCGACCGAAGTCCCATAGAAGATTCCATCTCCTCCGTTCGAGCGGATCGTATTGCCGATCAAGGTGCTGCCGCCGGCGGCAGCGAAGCGGATTCCCGCTCCGGAGTTTCCGGCGATCGCGTTCCCGACGACGACCGCGCTCGAAGACACGGTCGAAAATTCAATCCCGTTTACTCCGTTCTCGTCGATCCGGTTGTTCAGAATGACGAACTCGCGGTTGCGGTTCGCGAACATCAGCCCGTCCCCGCCGTTGCCCACGATCACGCTGGTCGTCACATAAAGCTGCGAGGCGTTCGTCGACTGATGCGCGATGCCTTCGCTCCCGTTGAAGGAGGCGGTGCTGCCGAGAACGGCGATGCCGTCGCTCGTGCCGCTGAAGGTCAGGCCGCGGCTGCCGTTGGCGGTGAAGCGGTTGGACTGCATCCAATGCCCGCCGCTCGAGTTGACCGACATCCCGTATTGACCGTTCCCCGAGAATTGATTTCCGTAGACCCAGGCCCCGCCGCTGTTGGTGATCCGGGCGCCCTGGGAGGCGTTGGCGAAGCCCGCGTTGTAGGTGAGCGTGGCCTGGCTTACCGAGGTAAACAAGAAGCCGTAACCCGCGTTGGCGTAGGCGACGTTCGCGTGCACGACCACGTTCGTCGCCTGGAAGACGCTCAGGCCGTTCTCGCCGCCGCGGAACACGCAGGAGGAAACGAACGCGCTCGCCGCGGCTCCCTCGACCCGCACTCCTTCCGTCGCGGCGGCGCCTGCGCCGAGACCGACGAACTCGGCCCCGTAGAGCGCCGTCGCGTAGAGGCCCGTGGACCGGATCAGGACGTAGGACTGCGAATTTTGCGCCGAGGAACCCGACGACATGAAGACGATGTTGCGAGACAGATTCACCGCGGAAACCGACCACGAGGAATAGTGAACGGCGCCGGCCGTAGCGTCCATCGTGATATCCTGTCCGGAGAACCCCGTGACGCTTGAGACGAAAACGCTGGAGGTCCCCGCTCCTTGAGACGGAAGCACCGCGACCAAATCCCCCGCGCCCCAATCCACCGTCGGGTCGCCGACGACGTTGAGAACTCCCGATCCGGACGCCAAATCCGTCTCGAGCGGGTACGCGATCGTCCGAGGATTCCCGTACGCGGAATATCGTCCGCCCTCCTCAACGACCAAGCCGTACTGTCCCGGCGACTCTCCATAGGCCAGCACCAACGCGGCTGAAGAGCTCACCGGGTCCGCCGCCGTCCCGTAGTCCAAAGACCCGCCCTGAGCGACCGTGAGGCTCCCCCCGACCATCGTGTAGCGGCTGTTCAGCGTCCGGTGCGCTTTCAGAGTCCCTTGAACCACCGTCGCCGAAGAGACGATAGTCTCGCCGTCCAGCGTCACCTCAACATTGGCCGGGATCGTCACCGGGTTGCAGGAAGTGGGAACATGCGGCGGGTTCCAGATTTCGGAGTCGGACCAATTCCCGGAGGCTGCGCCGCGCACCGGATCGCAGCCGGTGGCGAGGATCGCGAACGGACCCTTGAACTTGAGATTCCCGGCGCGGTCCGTGAAGCGGAACACGACCTGGTTCGTCGCCCCGCAAGCCTGTTCATTGCCCCCGCAGGTTTCGGTGTTCGTCGACGCGACCAGATCGACCAGGCCCGACAATCGCAGCGGGCCGAGATCCCCGTCGGTGCCGGTCATCGTCGCGACCGCCACTTGAGACAACGCGAGGACATCTCCTTCTCCGGCGCTGGAACCCTCGACTCCCAGCCAAAGCCTTCCCTCGTACGCCGCGAGCGCGCCGACGGAATCCGCCGCCCCATCGTATACCTTCGTCCAGGTGCTCGCGGCAAACGCGTAGACGTCGCCTTCCCCGACCCCGCCCCCGGTCCCCGCGTACAGGTCGCCGTTTGCGGAGAGCAGAGCCGTAAACGCCTGTTCAGGGGCTTCGAATTCCGTTCGCCAGCCGGACGCGGCCGAATAGGCGAGCAGCACCGCGTGATTTCCCCCTCTTCCCGCCGCGAACAGATCCGAGTTGATCACCGTCAGCGCGTTGATGCTCTGCAGCCCGAGATTGATCGTCGTCCAGCCCGTCCCGGCGAAAACGAGGATGTCGCCGTCGGACAGCCCCGCGTAGAGCCTCCCGTCGAATGCCGCGAGCGATTCGACCGCCGTGGTCGTTCCGTCGTGGCTAAGCGACCAGTTCTGCCCGTCGAAGACATAAACGTCCCCGCTTCCCGCCCCTCCGCCGGTTGCCGCGTACAGCGCCCCGTTGTAGACGGCCAGGCGCGACACGCGCGCGTGCGGCGTCGCGTGGCTCAGCGCCCACTCCCCGTCGCGACAGACCCCGTCGGCGATAAGCGCGTTCGGATCGCAGACATAGACCTTCCCGTCTCCCGCCAACGCACCGCCGATACCGGCGTAGAGCTTCCCCTCATACTCAGCGAAAGCGAGCACCTCCTCATTGATCGGGAAGTCGAGCGCGAGCGTCCAGCCGCCGCCGGCGTAGACGAAGATGTCCCCGTCGCCGGCGCCCGTGCCTTGGCCCATGTAAAGGGCGTTGCGGTACGCGTGCAAAGCAAGGGCCCCTTCCTGCGAACCGGGGAAACTTAGCGAGGAAACCGCGATATCCTTCCACGACTGGCCGGCGTCGTTGGAATACGCGATGCCGAAGCCGCCGCCCGCGAAGTCGAGCGAGTCGGGCTTCGTCGCGGTGCTCACGAGCAGGCCGAAGCCCGTGTCGATGATTTCCAATTGCACGGTCGCTCCCTGCTTGAGATCCACATAGCGGTTCTCAGCGACGGCGCCGCCGGTTGAATTGAGCGTGGCGAACGCCTGCCCGTTAGGGGGCGCGGAATCGACGGCGAAATGCGCCGTGCCGGAGAACGGCCCGAACACGTCCAACTGCGGGTTATAGGCACGTACGCGCCAGTAATAATCGCTTCCGGACAACAGGGTATGACTCGAGAAATACGCCCCTTGGGTGAAGGCCTGATTCGGGTTGGCGACCACGATCGGCGTCGTAATCGAGACGACGATGTTCGCGGGGGCGAAGTTCGAATCGGCGACGGCGACCTGCAAATGATATGAGGCCCCGGCTCCGAGTCCCGAGGCGACCGTGGTGCTCGGGCCTTGCCACGCGAAGGACACCGTCGTCGAGGCGACGAAGGCGTCGGCCGACGGGGCCGCCGCGCCGGGGACCGCGGCGAGGAACGCCCACAGCAGCAGCGCCGCCGCGGGCGCCGCCCCGCGCGCGCCCGCTGCCGCGCTTCCTTGTCGTCTGTGCGTCGTGTTCACGGCGAGATTTCAGATCCTCCGATTGCAGATTTCACCGGCGCCTACCGCAGCGGAACCCGAGGCTGCTGAACGAGCGCGACGGGGCGAGGCTCGCGACGAACGCGAAGACGCCCGCGTCGGCGCCGTCGCCCCAGCTGCCGCCCCGGATCACCGCCGCGGGCAATCCGTCCGCCCACACAGATCCATTGTATGCCCGCCCGCCCACATTAAAGGTCCCGTCGCCGCCGTAGCCCGCAGGCCAATTGTTGTACTGCGTCCCGTCGGCGCCGCTGTTGGTATAGTTCGTCCCCGCCGGCATCCACTGGGCGGTCCACTCCCAGAGCGAACCGATCATATCCTGCGCCCCCCAGCTCGATTGGCAGTTCGTCCCCGCCCCGGTCGTATGCGGCGCGGCCCCGGAGATATTGCAGTTGGGCGCCGTGCCGGTGGTACCGGGGTCCGGTGTGCCCGCGCCTGCGGCCTGCCAGAGATGGTTCGGCAGAAGCTCCTTGTTCGCGTTCGCGCAGGCTGCGGCGGCCTGGAACCAGGTGATGGATCGCGACGGCGTCACGCCGGAAACCGAGCGCGCGTAGATCGGATTGGCCGCCCCCGCCGCGCAGTCCTGACCGGTGTCGAGGCATGGGTAGTCGTCGCTCGCGGCGCCGTACTGCGTGCCGCCGGTCGGCGTCGACCACGCCGAGGCCTCGTACTTGTCCACGCACCAGGGGCCCACGGCGACCATCTCATCGCCCGGATCATCGGGATTCTCACAGCCGCCGGTGATCCGCCCCGAGGCCGCAATGCCGCCTACGACTTCGAGCGCGGCCGCGGGGCTCTCGGTCCCCACGCCGAGCCGCCCGCCCGCGACGATATACAGTGAGCTGGATACCCGCGCACCCGGCGCGCCGGCGCGCGCCGCCAGGCCCGCGGCGCTCGAGGCGACGAGCGCGTAGGGCAGCGAGCTCAGCCGCTCGCGCGGCGAAAGCGTCGTGGTCCCGCCCGGGTACAGCCGCAACTCCAGATGCCAGTCGGCGCCGCCCAGGAGATCGACGCCCGAGGGTACGGTATAGGTCGCGCGCAGCAGGCCGTCCGAGACCGCCACGCTCTGCTCGCCGCTCCCGAAGCAGTTCCCGGCCGCGGCCGCATCGCAGAGGAACACGTTCACGACCCGCTTCCCCGTGACCGCCGTCCCGCCCTCCAGGAGCCGCCCCTGATAGCTCAGGAGCTCCGCGGCGCCCGCGGGCGCCGCAAGGCAGCAGACGGCGAACAGCAGCCGGGCAAGTTCCCTCACCGCATCCCCCCCAGCGGCCCCGTCGCCTCGCTTCGCCCCAACATCCCCGAAAACAACAGCCGATGCCCGTTGCCGCACTCGCCGTACCGCAGAAGCGGGCGGGAGGCGAATCTAAGCCTC
>Ga0210050_1001389_pt1 | contig 26340 bp, 21 predicted proteins | sample CryGey132114_all_FD_185463 | JGI IMG/M metagenome (GOLD analysis project Ga0210050, IMG submission 185463) | Groundwater microbial communities from aquifer - Crystal Geyser CG22_combo_CG10-13_8/21/14_all (SPAdes) (version 2) | ecosystem: Environmental > Aquatic > Deep subsurface > Groundwater ... | reverse complement strand
AAATTCCACATTAAACAGGGCCTCATTCTGTTCGTGGCCGAGATAGGACTTTGGGTCCTTGGTATGATTATTTTCATGCTCTATCCTTTCATTCAGCTTGTTCAACTTATTATATTTGTCTTCATCGTTATTGGCGTGATAAACGCCGCCAAAGGCCATGAAAGTCCCCTACCAATCATCGGGCATTTCGCTAAACACTTCAATATTTAAATTGTAGCAACGAAACACACTATCGATTAAGGCTACATTATTAAAAATGGGGCTCGTATTTTTTAGTATTTATAAACTCTTCTAGGTATTTGATATAATTTTTATTATGAAAATAATCTTGGTTGATACAGTCTATTGCTTTGTTTCCGATACCGGAGAGATCTTTAAGGAAATGCAAGAGCTCTTGGAAGCCTATCCCAATAAAAAAATTCTCTTAACGGGAGCGGACGATAAGCAGTTCAAAAAATTCGGCCTGGAAAATATGCCTTACGAAGTCTTTAGCCTTGAACATAATCCTGAAAAGACCGATCCTTTGTATTTTCAAAAAATGCTTGCGCATTTTAAGTTAGAAAAAGACGAGGTTGTTTACTTTGAACACGATCCCAACGCTGTTAAAAGCGCCCAATCAATAGGAATAAATTCATACCATTATGACAATGAAAAGAAAGACTTGAACAAACTAAAACTTTTTTTGGATACTAATTTGTGATGGTTTCTACCCATTAACAAGAAAAATGTGCAGTAAATAACCCACGCTATAAGCTATCGTTGCCGCAGTAATTCCTATCGCCAGGGTTAATAGTATGGAAGATTCAATATTTGTTTTTGTAAGCCGGCCGCGCTCAAATCCAATGATAATGAAGGCAAGCATCGTAAGCCCCACGGACAAACTGAATTGCCACGGGGAAAGTGCCGGTATAAATATAGACAGGACAAATGAAAAAAGCGGAATGAAACCGACGGTAACAAAAGCAATGAAAGTCGCCCAAGCTGTTTCGCGAGGATCTTTGGTGTTTTGTCGACCTAAGTCATGGTTTGATTTGGTCGATAAATAGTTGGATACAGCCATTGAAAAGCCGTCGGCAAAGAGATTGGCAAAGCCGAGGATAATGACAACCGAAGGCGCCAGCGACGCACCTACTGTTCCGGCCACAATAGCAAATGTAGTAACGGAGCCGTCCATCGCGCCATACACAAATTCCGGAAGATACGATTTCTCTAAATGTTCTAAATTATGCATATATGTAGATTCATTATACATAAATTTGACAAATTATTATTAAGGCGTAGGCTGATTTTGGAAAGCAAAAGTTTAACTTTTAAGTTAAAAAGGAGGGCTGTTTTATGGAAACCCCTACCACCATGGGCGTAAGTCTTAATCGTTATTTTGACAGCCCTAAAAAGAAGCTCAAACTGGCATTTCAGGAATTGCAGGACGAGTTCAGTGAAATCCTTAGACAGCATGTAAAAAGATCGCACACCAGAATGGTTGCTCAAAAAAAGAGTACCAAAGATTATTTTTACACACTGGATTTCTCGGCAAATCAGCAACCAAGCCCACGCCCTTATTCTCAATTAGACTGGAGGACAAGTTTCGGTTTCGTTCTTTGCGCAAGCCGACTTTCTCAAACAAATCTACCTATTGCCATTGTGGGATTTGACATAGAAAAAAACTGCCTGATTATTCGTCAATTAAGCGACACACGGATACAAAATATCCAAGAGATGCTTCATCCCATTAAATGGGAACGACTCTTATGCAAATTGGTCACATTGTTCGCTCACTCGCTTAATATCAGAATGGTCAGTATCTGTTCTTTCAATTCACAGTATCAGACGACTATGTATGATTCAAGATCATTTGAAAAACTTAACGAAAAGAGTATTATGGCAAAAACCCATAGCCTTTACTTGAGATACTGTCAGATTTTTCAAACAAATGAACTAGAATGGAATCATATGGCCAAGATGTACACTTTCCGGATCTTGCCATGAAGCTAGTCTGCGGGCCACTTTTATAAAGTGGCCCGTTTTTTTATTTTATAACAGGATATAATAATCGTATGAATATTTTTACAGCAAGTGAGAAAACATCACAAGATTGGAAACGCGTGCGACAAGAGAAACTTATTAAAGCTAAGCACCGCATCGAACAGATGCTGGACAAGGAACATTCCATAACCGCCAAGGAAAAGGGCTGGAGAGATTGGTTTTTCAGACCACTTTCATATGTCTGCCGAAAAATCGGGATAAGAGCCAATCATGTGACTGTGTTTGGTTTTTTTCTCGTTCTCTTACAAATATATTATTTTAGTATCGGCGAAAATGTTTACGGACTATTGTCGGCCATTACCGCCGCCTTCACCGACATGATTGACGGCCCAATTGCCCGATTCAAGTATACAAAAGACGGGAATGATGATGTGACGGCTGTGGGCACATTTCTCGATCATTTCCGCGATTATTTCTTGACATTCTCATTTGGTTACTTTGCTTTTTTCTACGGTGGCATAGTGCGTCCGATAGAAACCGTGCTCGCCATTATTATTTTTCTCATTTATTTAGGAATTTTTATCGGCACAATCATAAAATTACGAAAGTTTAGAGTGCAAAATAATAATATTGAAAATAATATGAACGGATTTTTATTGCCGGACATGCAGACAAGTTTCTGGGGACGGGCGCAATTTTTTCTCGTCATCAGCGGAACAATCCTTTTATTTTTCGGTTATATGACGGATACACTATTTCTTATTCTTTTATCGTATGTGATATTCGGGATACATATCGGCATTAATTTTCGAAATCTTATTGAAGAATATATTCTTACTTAAAGCTTCTCTCTCTATTTTTTTCTTAATATTAATTACATATTAAATATGGTAAAATTTAGAAACCTTATACACCAAAATTGTTATTATTAAATGTTATTTTTGTCAAAACAATTTAGTAATGCATATAGAGTCTAATTTAGAAAATTATACACATTTTATCAACATGATATCCCCTAATTTATTCGAAAATAATAATTGACATTTTCAATTATTAAAGAGAAGATTTAACTAGGTCAGCTTCATAAGGGTAGGTTCCCTAAACAACATATACAGGGATCTCAAATTGTTTGAGAGTTATGAGCCTCAAATTAGAGATAACCCAAAAACAAAATAAAGTGGAATTCTACTCGGATTCGGAGCAGGCCGCGATGCAAAAATTCCTTACATGCGTACATGTAAGGAATTTTTGTTTCTGTGATAAAATGTAGTTATGAAAAAAATTATTATAGCTATAATAATTATACTTTTAATCGCCTTGGCGGGATATTTCTTTTACACACCGGATACCCTTCTTCCAGATAATATTGAAACTACGGCAACCAGTGACAGCAATGAAATTGAGGTTTTTCGACCTGATCCATCAAATGCCGCTTTTATTTTTGATGATGGTGAAATTACTCTTTCCAACGGACGAAACGAGAGACGCAATCCCCCCGAAAGTGCATTCGTAGAAGAAACATTGCTATTGGATAAATTTGCTTACGGCGACATAAATGCCGACGGCAAGGAAGATGCAATAGTATTCTTGGCTCGTTACGGCAGTGGTTCTGGAACATTCATATACTTGGCCGCTTTTGTTTCCGGTCCGGTAACATATCGTGGCACAAGAGTGACCTATTTAGGAGACAGGATTTCTCCCCAATCAATTTCCATCAATGAAGGCATTGTAACAGTGAAATATTTAGACCGCAGACCGGATGAAGCTTTGGCGGTTGAACCAACAGTGAGGATGACAAAGGAATTTACCTTTGAAGACGGAGGATTTCAGGAAAGATAATGATACGGCAGTCTTGCCTGATTATTTGCGTCTATTTTTACATAAAATAAGGAAAAAATAGGTATATGTATCTAAATTTATGCAGTCCTCGCTTTTTGGCTATTTTTATGTTTTAATTGTTGACCCTGCGGAGCCCTACCTGCAGGCAGGCAGGCTTGCCTGTTGCCATAACTCATCGAGTCTGAGACTCTCAGAGTCGAACGGCCATGGCGTCGGCAGGGCAAAGTGGGAATATTTTATGGAAATAAGAAATATAGCTATTATCGCTCATGTTGACCACGGGAAGACCACTCTTACCGACGCTTTAATGCGTCAGACCGGAACAATGGCCGAAGGAGTATCGATGGATTCAAATGCCCTGGAATTAGAGCGTGGCATTACAATCTATGCAAAAAATACATCCATCTTTTTTCGCGATACGAAGATAAATATTGTCGATACTCCCGGACACTCTGATTTCGGTTCGGAGGTGGAGCGTGTCTTGCGTTCTATAGATACGGTTCTTCTAGTCGTAGACGCTCAGGAAGGCCCTATGCCCCAAACCCGCTTTGTCTTAAAAAAATCACTTGAACTCGGACTGAAGCCCATCGTCGTGATAAACAAAATTGATAAACCGGCCGCTCGGCCGGAAGTGGTGCATGAATCTATATTGGAGCTTTTTCTCGAATTGGGGGCCAATAATGAACAGATCGAATTCCCTACTGTTTACGCCATTGGACGAGATGGTATTGCCAAAAAAAATTTAAATGATGATTCAGCAGACTTAACTCCTTTATTGGACACGATTCTCGAGCATGTCCCCTCCTCCGCCAAGGCTACGGAAGGGCAAGTCGCCTTAGTCCAACCGTTTAACTTGGCGTACGATAATTTTCTCGGCCGACTGGCTATTGCCCGTATTTATGAAGGCACTCTAAAAAACGGGCAAAAAGTTTTTGTCAAAAAATCAAACGGAGAAACTTATGCGGGCAAGATAAACAAGCTCTATACTTTTGAAGGGCTTAAAAGAAAAGAAGTTGATGAGGTTGTTGCCGGAGATATTTGCATGCTGGCAGGACTACCGGAAATTTTTATAGGCGACACCATCACAGGGAGCGAAGATACAGATGCCCTACCCGTCATATCAGTCGATGAACCGACTGTTTCTCTTAATCTCGTTGTGAACGACTCCCCTTTCGCGGGACGAGCCGGAAAATTTGTAACTAGCCGCCAAATTCGCGAACGCTTAGAGCGTGAATTGGAAGTTAATGTCGGCCTGAAAGTTGATTTTTCTTCGAGTGAATTTATGACCGTATACGGTCGAGGCGAACTTCACATTGCCATTCTCCTGGAAAATATGCGCCGAGAGGGATTTGAGCTCCAAGTTTCTCAACCCCATGTTTTGGAAAAAACAGAAAATGGCCTAAGACTCGAACCATTTGAAGAGGTGGTGGTGGATGTGCCCGAACAAATATCGAGTACGGTTATTTCCAAACTGACAGAACGAAAAGCATCCCTTCTTGATATGAAAACAACTGACAACCAAATCCGCATCATATTTGAAGCACCGACTCGGGGACTCTTGGGTTATCGCAATCAATTTGTGATCGATACTAAGGGTCTCGGTATTCTTTCTTCCCGTTTTACTTTATTCAAACCATATGCCGGAGAAATGAGGCATGAAAAAGGCGGGTCAATGATATCCATGGAAAATGGCAAAGCTCTTGCTTTCTCACTGGATAATTTACAGGACAGGGGCGTGCTATATATTGAACCAGCCGACGAGGTATACGAAGGACAAGTCATAGGAAACACCTCTAAGGGAGAGGACTTGTATGTTAATCCGACTAAGGGTAAGCAACTTACCAATATGCGCGCTTCAGGTTCAGACGAGGGTATTTATCTCACACCTTCTTATAAACTCGACATCGAACGAGCCATGGAGATCATGAAAGACGATGAATATATAGAAATCACTCCGGCCGCTATTCGTCTCCGCAAAATACTTCTAACACAGCAACAGCGTTCAAAAGCCCAAAAAAAGGGGGTATAATACTCGCATGTCGAAACTCCCAACCGGTCCGTATAAAGGTGTCAGAGACTTCTACCCGGAGGACCAATTTATCCAAAACTATATTTTGGGCATATGGAAAAAAACTGCCCAAAGCTTCGGCTATGAGGAGTACAGCGCCTCTGTTCTAGAACCAACTGAAATATACACGGAAAAATCAGGAGCAGAAATCGTCAACGAGCAAACTTTTACCTTTCTTGATAGAGGGCAAAGAAGCGTGACTCTTCGGCCAGAAATGACGCCGACAACGGCCCGCATGGTTGCCCACAAACGGCGAGAACTTGGCTTCCCTTTGCGTTGGTATGCCATTCCGAATCTATTTCGATACGAAGCCACGCAACGCGGAAGATTGCGGGAACACTGGCAACTAAACGCCGATATTCTTGGAGTAGAGGGAGATGAGGCGGACTTAGAAATTATTTTGGTGGCCTACAGGGTCATGAAAAACTTCGGGGCAAGCGATAAAGACTTTGAGATTCTCATAAATTATCCTTCTGGTGAACCAAAAGAACTAGAAAAATTCAAAGATAAGCTCGCGGAAATGGGGATTGCCAATACACGCATAGATAAAACCATTAAGCGCGGACAGGCATACTATACGGGCATAGTCTTTGAATTTTTTGATACCAATAAGGAAAATAGTCGCTCTATTCTGGGGGGTGGTCGCTATGATAATCTTACAGAACTTTTTCTGCCAAATGGCCAAGAGGCGATGCCTGCCGTCGGTTTCGGAGCTGGAGATGTCACCATGAAAGATTTTTTGGAAACTCATGGTCTTTTGCCTGTCTATAAAACAGAAACAAAACTTTACATTGCCTCTATATCCGATGAGTACTTCTCCCCAATATTTCAATTGGCGGAAAAATTGAGAAATAGCGGCGTAAATGTCGCTGTAGATTGGAGCGGGCGAAAAATCGGCGACCAGATCAAAACTGCCGACAAACACCAAATTCCCTATGTTATTGTAATTGGCGAAGATGAGATCATGTCCAAAACTTATAAGCTGAAAGACCTCAAGACCGGCGAAGAAAAATCATTGACCATAGATGAAATAAAAGCATGCATAACATAGTCTTTGATATAGAAACAAAAAACTTTTTTCATGATGTCGGCAAAAACGATCCGGTGCTTTTAGATCTATCCTTGGTGGCTATTTATGATTCAGAAACAGATTCATATTCTTCTTATTTGGAAGAAGAGTTGGTTAAACTTTGGCCGATACTGGAAAGAGCCGACCAGCTAATAGGCTTTAACTCCGATCATTTTGATATTCCCCTTCTCAATAAATACTATTCTGGAGACCTGACAAAAATAAAAAGTCTTGATATTTTAAAAGAAATAAAAGATTCTTACGGACGACGCATGCGTCTGGACCAGCTTGCCGAGGGCACTTTGGGTAAAAACAAGTCTGGTGGCGGCAGTGATGCCATAGATTGGTGGAAAGCCGGTGATGTGGAAAAAGTCCGCTCTTACTGTCTTGATGATGTGAAGCTCACCAAGGAGCTCTATGATTATGCCCTGGCCAACAATAAACTTATTTTTAAAGAAGGCGCCACTCTGAACGAGATACCGCTAGACACTTCAAATTGGGAGGAGAGCACTAAGCACAAACTTACTTTTTCTTTGCCTTTTTAAGGGATATAATGGTAATCTAACAAAATATTATGAATCCTGTTAGAAGTAACATAAAATATGAAATGAGAAATATCTTTTTTAAAAAGGGCATTATTAGTAATAACTTCTAACGGGATGGAACAAAATACTTCAAACAATTATCTTGTCCCATTAGCTATCATGGTGGCGGGCGTCTTTGTCGCGGCGGCCATTTATTTCGGAACCGACTCTGAAAATTCGGCTGTCACTACAAAGACAACCAATAATCAAAATAATACCATCACTGTGCCTCCTGTAACGGAAAAAGATCGCATAATAGGCTCGAGAAATGCGCCGGTAGTAATAGTGGAATATTCCGATATTGAATGTCCGTTCTGCAAAGTTTTCCATCAAACAATGAAGCAAATAGTGAGAGACTATGACGGTCAAGTCTCTTGGGTTTACCGACATTTCCCCATTGCCCAGCTACATTCTAAAGCTGTGTCTGAAGCGGAAGCGACAGAGTGCGCCTATGAGCTTGGTGGCAATCAAACTTTTTGGAATTATTTAGATAAACTTTTTGAAACTACAAACTCCAATAATTCACTCGACCTTAGTCTAATGCCGGCGCTCGCGGCAGAAGTGGGTCTCAATGAAGCCTCTTTCAGGCAATGTTTAGAGAGTGGCAGGCATAATGCCTTTGTCACAGCAAGTGTGGAAGAAGCGGTTAAAGCTGGAGCGCGAGGGACACCATATTCTGTGATCATTACCCAAAACGGACAAAAAGTGGTCATAAATGGAGCAGAGCCAGTTACTATGGTTAAAACTAAAATAGACGCCCTTTTAGAGCAATAGCATTAGACCTTTTCGGTAAGATACTTAAATATGGCATACATGGCATAAGTGTCTAAACCACAGTATTTCTTAAGATCATCCATGATTTGCTGTTTCTTATCAGGATTCATTCCTTTCAAAACAGTTTGCATCCAGACACGCTGGGCCTGTCCGCCATTTGAGATATTGAGTTCTTTATAACTAAACTCCGGCAATAGCGTAGGCAAGACCAATTTTATTGAAGATTTGCCGAAAAAATCTTTATCTACAAACCAACCCTTGGCAAACGGCGTCATCAGATCGACCATTCTTTCGTTCAAACCAGAGAGAAACTTTTCATATTTAGGATGCATCTTGCCCATTTCCGTATTCCTACTCTTCTCAAAACTCATGTACCATGAAATGACAGTGCCCGAGCCTGAAAAATCATTTTGCATATGTTCAAGGAGAGAAGGTACGGGGTCATTATTCTCGGTGTGCAAATATTCTTTATGAATAAGATTATCCCCTGCTTGCCCCGACTTGTCCCGAGTATTTTCGAGGGAGCCATGTCGATGGGGCTTATCAAGAATATGAAGAGAATATTGAAAAGGTACCTGCTGATACGGTCGATAGCCGTCAAATGCCGGTATCACGCCAGCCATAGTTTCATAATCAAAAAAATGGAGAGGATATTCCAAAGAATTCAGGAAATTCCTAATTTCTTCGGCGTCTATATGTTGAACCCCTGATTTCATCGCCTCAACCTGCCGCAACTGCTTTTCACTTAAAGGACAATCAAGCGGAATATCATCAAGAAGCTCTACGCCATTATCTTCTAGCCAAGCAATTGTCTCTGGATTGGAACTGCAAAGTTTATAAATACTATAACGAGGCAGATCCCCTTTGATCGCATGGATAATTTCAAGCCATTCATTTAAAGTTTCTCCACCTTGCTTAAGATGACGCGGAGATAAGTCAGGCATTTCTTTTTTCTTAAGAACTTCAAAAGCTTTTGAGATATTTTCGCGCGTCTCATCAAGGCTTTGCCTCACTTCATCCGTAACTTCGGACTTCATACTGATACTCTCCGGATCAATGTCGCCAGATCGAGTATATTTATTATTGACATGGAGAACATAGACATTGCGCACAGCAAGCCCGGCTTTTTCAAGCACAATGGTCTGAAAAGCTAGATCAAAAATATGTTCGGGTTTAACACTTGTTGAAGACTTTATTTCGTACAAATCGTAAGTCATATGACCAACTCTTTCCAAAATATCAAAAATTGAGGTCAGACCATCAGCTTCAAACCTGCCCTGTAAAATGACTTCCGTGCCTTTTTCTATTTCTTTTTTAGTCAGTTCCGGCAAAGCATAATATTTTGTACCACTGAATTCATTGCCGTTTTTATAGCCCAGTTTAATCGCGCCAGGAAAGAGCTTTTCGGCATATTGCTCGAATAGAGTACCCTCGTCAAAAAGAGCTTGTAGTCCTTCATCCGGCAGAGGCAATTTGTCCTTATCATATTTCTTAAGCCACAGCCATGCCGGATGCTTCAGAAACATCATGAATTCTGATTTTGATATTACCATTCGTTTTAGTATATGTGTCCAAAGCCGAGCTTAGGACATTTTAATATCCTCGGAGTCTGTTGATTTTATCATGTTGGCGAATTTTCTCGTGCGCCTTGGCCTCAATCTGTCTGATTCGCTCTCTGGTAACGCCAAATACTTTACCCACCTCTTCAAGCGTATGTGTGTAGCCATCGATAAGCCCGTGGCGCATTTCTAAAATTCTTCTTTCTTTTGGGGGCAAATCGCTTAAAATTTCGCGCACCTGGTCAGAAATGATTCGCCGTGAAGAATCCTGATCGGGGGAAAGAATTTTATCATCTGCGAGAAAATCACCAAGTCTGCTCTTGTCGTCTTCACTATCATTGCCTACCGGACTCTCCAGCGAAACTGTGGACTGATCTATTTTTTCAATTTGATAAATTTTATCAACATCCAAATTCATTTCCAGAGCAATTTCTTCTTGAAGTGGCTCCCGGCCAAGATCTTGAGTAAGGCGCCGAACTACCTGCTTATATTTGGCAATTGTTTCTACCATGTGCACCGGTACGCGTATGGTGCGTGACTGATCGGCCAGGGCCCGGGTAATGGCTTGTCTGATCCACCATGTTGCATAAGTGGAGAATTTAAATCCCTTGGTCCAGTCAAATTTTTCTACCGCCTTATGCAAACCAAGATTACCCTCTTGAATAAGATCAAGTAAAGTCAGATCGGGACTGCGATTGGCGTATTTTTTTGCTATGGATACCACCAAGCGAAGATTGGCCTTCATCAATAAATTTTTAGCGTCTTCATCACCTCCTTCGATTCTTTTGGCAAGTTCTTTTTCCATTGAGCCGGCAATCAGAGGATATTGGCCAATTTCACGCAAATACATTTGAATAGAATCATAAGAAGAATCGCTTCTCGAATAAGCGTGATGCTTGCCAGTTTCTTCCTCCGGCATCTCCAAGAGTCCTCCCCCTTCAAGGACATCAATGCCCAGAGCGCTAAGTTTCTGATAAAGCTCGTCAAGAAAGACAATATTTATTTCAATATTTGGAAACTCTTTTAAGATTTCGTCGTAGGTGACAAAACCGCGCTCCTTGCCGCGCGAGGTGAGACGCTCCATTTTAATGACTTCATCAACTTTCTTTTTGGTGAGAGACTTGGATTTTATCGCCTTTTTAGGTTTGGCTTTTTTTGTTAGAGCTCGTTTCGCGGGCACTGCCTTTGCCTTTGATCGAGGCTTCTTGGCAACTGATTTTTTCTTTTTATTCTTCTGTTTGCCCAAATTTTTGAGGAGCTTTTTGTTTTTTTTCATTTAAATTTTGGATTTTAGGATTTTTATCTTTTTTCCTCCAGATCTCTTATCTGACTATGCACTTTCCGTATCTTAAGTGTCAACTTTTTTATTAATTTGGTATCCTTGGATGCCTCCGCTCGCGCAAGCTCTAGAACGAGCTTTTTGAGATCATCGCGAGACAATATTCTCGATAAGTTATTGTTGAGTTCAGCCTCTTCTTTATCAAGTAGAAGATCTTCCTGTGAAGATTTTGGCAATTCCTCTCGCCATAGCTTTATTAGAGCTAAGCGTTCTTCAATTTGTTCCCTATGTGTGAGATGCGAAGCTCTATTCGTGATCTCATCTCGCGAATCAAGATTTGAATCAGGTGGAGACGAAGTGTCCGCTCTTTTAACTTTCTTTAAATCTTCCCAGAACATTTCTTCCTTAATACCTGTTCGCTTGGAGAGCATTGAAACAAAATGAGATTGTTCAATGGCGCTATTCATAAGTTTGATTATCGGCAGTATTTCTTTTTCAACTCGTTTGCCGATTTTTCTCTGATCTTTTTCCCTCTCTTCAATTTTATTGAAGAAAAACTCCACAGACGGAAGCGACCCCCGAAGAATATCATTCCATGCTTGAGAATCTTGTCTAATCACTTCAGCCGGATCAAGACCTTCGGGAAGATTGGACACCTTTACTTCCAAATCCAGAGAGATTCCAAGTATAGCGGATTTTTGTGCGGCTCTCTCTCCAGCCAAATCACCGTCAAAAGCGAGAATGATCCTGGAAGAAAGCCTCTTAAGGCGTTCAAGGTGAGCGCGAGTAAAGGCGGTACCGGAAGAAGCGATAGTATTTCTAATGCCAGATTGATGAGAGAGCACTAAATCCATTTGTCCCTCCACAAGAACGGCGTAATCCCTCTTGCGAATGTGATCCTTTGCCTTGTCCAGTCCGTATAGAACTTCGCTCTTCGTAAAGAGAATAGTCTCAGGACTATTTAGGTATTTAGGTTCCGTGCCCTTGGAATTCCCCGACTCTCTAGGCAGTATTCTACCAGAGAAAGCGATGATCGACCCATTTGAATCTGCGAGCGGAAAAATAATCCGGTCTCGAAAGACATCATATGGTTCTTTATTTGCGCTTCCATCGCTCACCCTGGCTAGGCCGGCCTTCATAATTATACCCTCTTCGTGACCAAGATTTCTAAGGTGATTATAAAGAGAGCGCCATTCGGCCGGAGCGTAGCCGATGCGCCAGCTTTTGACGGTCTCTTCATTTATCCCTCTCGAAATAATATACTGCCGGGCTGAATCATTAAGAGTCAATTCTTTTTCAAAGAATTTCGTCGCTTCTTCTAAAACAAAAAAGATTTTGTCTTTTTCCGTCTTTGATTCGCTCGTGGCATGATACTCGATCTCTACTCCCGCCTTCTCGGCCAAGAGCTTTAGAGCTCCACGAAAATCCAGACCCTCCATTTCTTCTATAAAAGAAAAGATATCGCCCTTGGCGCCGCAGCCGAAACAATAGAAACTTTGACGCGTCTGGGATACAAAGAACGAGGGTGACTTTTCGTTATGGAATGGACAACGCGCTTTGAAACTTGTTCCTGCTTTCTCCAGCTTGATATATCCAGAAACCACCTCGGTTATATCTAACCGTTCTTTGATTGTGTCAACATCGCCTCGCATATCAATTTTTCTTTGTAACCTCCTTTGAAACTGGTCCCGGCCGGAATGAGCCGGCCGATTATGACATTTTCCTTCAGGCCGACAAGATTGTCTTCGGAGCCCCGAATGGCGGCCTGTATCAGCACTCGAGGCGTATGCTGGAATGAAGCGGCAGACAAGAAACTTGAGCGAGAAAGTGAGACTTCTGTAATACCCATGATAGAGGCATCAGCGGTTGCTTCTTTTAGACCTTTCTCTTTCATCATAATGTTAATTTCAGTCAGACGAGAAACCTCCACAATATCACCATAGGTAAAGCGTGTGTCTCCGGGATCTTTAATTTTATACCGACCGAACATTTGACGCACGATCAACTCAATATGCTTATGAGACACAGCGGCTCCCTGAAGTTCATACAGATTTGAGACTTCATGAATAATGTAATTTTCTGTCTTCTCTCGACCGGCATAACGAAAAAGTTCATCCAGATCAGCAGAACCGTCTGTCAGTATATCGCCCTTTTTAACACTCTGACCAACCTTTACCAAGAGAAACCTTGAAGCCTGAACGGTATATTCATTATCAAGCTTTCCTGCGCCGGCTTGGCGGGATGAGGTTTTTGTTTCTCCCATATCCGGAGTGACCACAATAAGTTTGTCGTGACCAAGCACCTTGATTTCACTTACAACCCCGTTTATGTGACTGATCACTGCCGGCACCTTCGGCTTGCGCTTCTCAAATATTTCTTCAACACGGGGCAGACCGGCAGTGATATCACCGCCGGCCGAAGCGATACCGCCGGCGTGGAAGGTGCGCATAGTCAACTGCGTTCCCGGTTCGCCAATGGCTTGAGCAGCCACAGTGCCGACAGCTTCACCCAGCTCAATCGGCTTGTTATTACCAAGATCAACACCGTAACATTTCACACAGACGCCATGTATGGATTTACAAGCAAGAGGCGAACGAACATTGACAGATTCAACCGAAGCCTTATCAACTATCTCCGCATCAGTTTTAGTGAAAAGATGCCCGCGCTTAAACAATGGTGTACCGTTCTTATCCAACAGATTGGTACACAAAAACCTGCCTTTAATATTTTTCGACAACGGTATTTCAATGCCAGAAGCCGTTTTTTTATGAATGACCGTACCTTTTTTATCGCCACAATCTTCTTCAATCACGATCTCATCTTGAGCCACATCAAAGAGACGACGGGTCAAATATCCGGCTTTAGCCGTATTAAGAGCGGTATCCGTCAGACCCTTGCGACTGCCATGAGTAGTGATGAAATATTCGAGCGGAGTTAGCCCTTCCTTATAGCAGGATGTAATGGGAAATTCTAGAGCAATACCTGACACATTTTGAATAATACCCTTCATACCAGCCATCTGATTAAGATTTCCGAAAGAACCGCGAGCTTCGGAATGAATAACATCGTAGATTGGATTATTACTGTCCAATGTGGAAGGTATCAATTTCTCTATTTCTGATTTAATTCCCTGCCAGATCTCGACGGATTTTGTGATGCGTTCATCCTCGGAGAGCAGTCCTTCGCTATACTGATTGATAATCTCGTTTACGGCACCTTGTCCTTTTTCGATCAATTCCGCTTTGCCTTTCGGAATTTTAACATCGCCCAATCCCCACGTGATACCAGATACAGTGGCATATCGGAAACCGAAGGTTTTTATTTTATCTATAATAGAAGGAACATTTTCGACTCCATAGCGTTCCAGTAAATCATCCAAAAGTGCTGATATCTTTTTCCTGCCGATTTCCTGATTGATGAAAGAATAATCTTTCGGCAAGATTCCGTTGAAAAGAAGTCGCCCTACGGAAGTTTCAAATCTTTTGCCTTCGAACTGCTTATATCTTTCCGTATCAGTGGGCAAAACAGAGATCTTGGCTCGGAGACTGATGGCACCGAATTCATAAGCAGTAATAGCGCTGTTAGGATTTGAATAGTACCTACCCTCGCCTTTATCGCCGGGAACAATTCTGGTCATCCAATAGGTGCCCAAAACAATGTCTTGTCTGGGAGAAACTACCGGCTCTCCATCCCCCGGCTTTAAAATATTTTTATCGGCCGCCATTATCAACCGCGCTTCGGCTTGAGATTCTAGAGACAAAGGCACATGGACTGCCATCTGGTCACCGTCAAAGTCAGCGTTGAAGGCGGTACAAACCAAAGGATGAAGTTGAATAGCATTGCCTTCAATCAGTACCGGCTGAAAAGCTTGAATACCAAGGCGATGTAATGTAGGAGCACGGTTTAATAGAACATATTTTCCATGTATCACTTCTTCAAGAATGGCCCAAACTTCCGGAATGGCATCTTCGATCAATCGGCGGGCGCCGGGAATATTGTAAGAAAGACCTCTCTTTAAAAGATCGGAAATAATAAACGGCTTGAAAAGCTCTAACGCCATATGCTTGGGAAGACCGCATTGGTGAAGCTTTAATTCAGGACCCACGACAATAACCGACCGTCCTGAATAATCGACGCGTTTACCTAAAAGATTTTGTCTAAAAAGACCTCTTTTACCTTTAAGATTATCTGACAATGATTTGAGTGGTCGGCGTTGGGATTGATTACCAGATACGCTGGAACTCCTAATGGTGTTGTCTATAAGCGCATCGACAGCTTCCTGGAGAATTCTTTTTTCATTACGCAAAATAACATCAGGAGCATTGATATCTTTGAGTTTTTTCAGACGGTTATTTCTGTTGATGACACGCCGATAAAGATCATTGACATCGGATGTGGCATAACGACCGCCATCAAGGGGAACCATCGGACGGATAGCGGGAGGAATGACTGGAATACGCGTCAAAAACATCCATTCTGGTCTGTTGCCGGCAGAAATCATCCAGCGAATAGTGCTGATGCGCTTATTCATATGAACAGTTTCAGTTGAAGGACAATGTTCAAGTTCCGTCTCCAACTCTTTTAAAAGTTTTTCAAGATCAATCTCTTTCAAGATGTTAAAGATTGCTTCAGCCCCGATTCCTGCCTCAAAAATAGTCGGGTATTTCATTATTGAACGATGATATTCAACCTCATCAAGCACTTTTCCTGGTACAAGAGCCTCAATATCACGCTTGGTGGCCAGAGCCAGTTCCTTAAGAGCGGTCTTGCTCTTTTCATCCTGAAGAGACTTGTGCTTCGACTTAAATTCTGATTCCAGGTCTTTAAGTACTCGAGCTTTTTCCGATTCTGAAACGCTTGTGACAATATAACCGGCAAAATAAACGACCTTCTCAAGATCCGATACGGGTATGCCCATTACCAAAGAAATTCGCGAAGGAATATTTTTTAAAAACCAAATATGGGCTACGGGCGTAGCCAATTCTATGTGACCCATACGATCTCTGCGCACAATAGAACGCGTAATTTCCACGCCGCATTTCTCGCAGATAATGCCCTTATACCTGATACCGCGATATTTACCGCAATAACATTCAAAGTCTTTATCGGGACCAAAGATCTTTTCATCGAAAAGACCGTTGCGCTCGCTTCTCTGTGTACGATAGTTAATTGTCTCCGGCTTTGTTACTTCGCCGTACGACCATTCTTTAATGCGGTCGGGAGAAGCAAGTTTGATGCTTATGGCATCAAAATCTCTAACCAAACCAGTTTTTGTTTTTAAATTATTCATTGTTTTGAGGATTATCCGGTTTTTTGTTCTTTAACTCCACATCAAGCGCAAGTCCGCGAAGATTATTCAATAAAACATTAAATGAAGCGGGCAGATTCGGTTCGGGAATTTTCTCACCTTTAACCATGGCATCGAAGGCGGCACTACGGCCGAGAATATCGTCTGATTTGATAGTAAGCATTTCGCGCAAAGTATAACTTGCCCCGTGACCAAGAAGCGCCCAGACTTCCATTTCTCCGAAACGCTGACCGCCATTTTGCGCTTTGCCACCCAACGGCTGTTGTGTGATAAGAGAGTACGGACCAATAGAGCGCATGTGTATTTTATCTTCAACCATGTGATGAAGTTTGAGCATGTACATATAACCGATAGCGATGTCTTGGTAAAACATCTCACCAGTACGCCCATCAAAGAGTTTGACCTTACCGGATTCTTTAAAATTAGCTTTAACAAGCTCTTCTTGTATTTCTTCTTCGGTCGCACCGGCAAAAGGCGGAACAATGGCTTGATAATTGAGAGTGTGAGCCGCAAGACCCAAGTGCATCTCTAAAATTTGACCTAGGTTCATGCGGGATGGCACACCCAGAGGAGTGAGAATGACATCGATCGGAGTGCCTTCAGCTGTATAAGGCATATCCTCAACCGGAAGAATTCTCGAGATAACGCCCTTGTTACCGTGTCGGCCGGCCAACTTGTCACCGACCGAAACATTTCTAAGTTGCGCTACTTGAATATGGATCTGCTTTAGAATGCCAGAATCCAATTTATCGCCCTTTTCTCGAGTAAAGATTTGGACAGAGATAACTCGACCTCGCTTGCCTCCTTCCATGCGCTTTGAAGTATCTTTGACATCACGAGCTTTTTCACCAAAAAGAGAGCGGAGCAGACGCTCTTCGGGAGTTAATTGTGATTCGCCTTTGGGTGTAATTTTACCGACCAAGATATCGCCAGAGCGCACTTCGGCGCCGACTCTGATGATTCCATCCTCTGCCAAATTCTTAAGTTTGGATTCTCCGACATTGGGAATATCGCAGGTGGTCATTTCCGGACCGAGTTTTGTATCCCTAACATTTACCGTGAACTCCTCGATATGAATAGAAGTGAATTTGCTTTTTTCCACCAATCGTTCCGATATGATGATAGCGTCTTCATAGTTAGCCCCAGACCAAGACATGAATGCTACCAACACATTCTGACCTATAGACATCTGTCCGCCGGACGAAGAAGAAGAATCGGCTAAGACCGTACCCTTCTTGACCTTCTGTCCCAACACAACTGATGGTCTTTGATGAAAAGTGGTAAAACCATTGGTCATGGAAAAATTAACCAGCGGAAATTTATGAGAATTGCCCTTGGCACCCTTTACTACCACCGACTTGCCGTCAACAAAAGATACGGTGCCCTCAACATTTGAGAAAATTATACGGCCAGTGTCACGAATAGCCACTTCCTCCACGCCGGTGGCTACCAACGGCACCTCTGAAACAATGCAAGGCGTAGCCTGCTTCTGCATGTTCGAACCCATGAGAGCTCGGTTGGCATCGTCATGATTAAGAAAAGGAATCATTGAAGTCGCGATGGAGAAAGCTTGGTTGGTAGCCACATCCATATAATCAACCTCGCCTCTGGGAATGGTTTTAGGGGCACCCTTTGAACGCACTTCCACCATTTCTGGAATTATTTTATCTGCTTCGACTGGAATAGCCGCGTGAGCGATATTTGAGTTCTCTTCTTCCAAGGCATTCAAGTATTTGATTTCTCCTGTGATCTTGCCGTCTTTAACAACAGCGTAAGGAGTTTCGATCATGCCAAACTCATTGATTCGAGCGTAGGTGGCTAAACGCAAAATAAGACCGATGTTTGGACCTTCAGGAGTTTGAATGGGACAAAGGCGTCCGTAATGAGATGGGTGAACGTCACGCACTTCATAGCCGGCACGAGCGCGATTAAGACCACCCGGACCAAGGGCAGACACTGTTCGGAGATGCTCAAGCTCTTCAAGAGCATTAGTCTGCTGCATGAATTGCGAAAGCTGGTTAGTAGTGAAAAATTCTTTCATTCTGGCCTGCAAAGGTTTGGGAGAAATAAACTGCACCGGCAAGGTAACATCGGTATCTATGGTAGACATTCGATTTTGAATATTTCTCTTGATCTGGGCCATACCAACACGGATTTTTTGCTGAAAAAGCTCCCCTACGAGACGCACTCTTCGAGAACCCAAATGGTCAATGTCGTCTGGCGAAGAATCAGGAGTGGTGTTGAGATGTATAACATGAGAAATGATGAGAATGATATCAGAAAGAGAAAGTGTGCGGCGTTCAATCTCTTTTGTGTTTTCCTTAATGCCTGCCTTGCCGGTAGACAGGCCAAAGCGGTTATTGAAGCGAAAACGTCCCACACGAGAAAGGTCATAGCGTTCTTTATCAAAAATAGACTGGACAAACTCGCGTGCATTGTCTGCTGCGGCCAGATCGCCATCGCGCAAACGCTTGTGAATTTCTATGCAGGCTTCATCAAGTGTAGTCGTATGATCCTTGGCTAAGGTTTTTTCTATATAATGTTTGGCTTCGGGAACATTCTCAAACAGAGCAAGAATCTTATCGTTGGAAACCACTCCAAAAGCTCGTAAGAGAATAGTGACGGGGAATTTCCTCTTACGATCGATACGAACATATATCACGCCGTCAATATCGGTCTCTATTTCTATCCATGCCCCGCGGCTTGGGATAATTTTGGCTCCAAATGTTTTCTTTCCTTTCAATTCCTGCGAGGTAAAAGATACCCCCGTTGAACGGGCAAGTTGCGGCACGACCACGCGCTCTATGCCGGAAATAACGAAAGTGCCGTGGGAGGTCATAAGAGGAAAATCGGCCATAAATATTTCCTGCTCCTTTTCCGTATTCATTATCAGGTTTTTGAGCCGTACCCGCACCTTCAAAGGAGCCTCGTAAGAGAGTTTCCTATCTTTGGCTACATACTCATCAAATTTTGGTTCAGCCAATTCGAAGCTTGTGAAATCAAGTTGAAACTTTTTTCCCGAAAAATCTTTGATTAATGAAAATTCTTCAAAAACCTCCTTGAGACCCTTTTCTATAAGCCACTTGAACGATTCCACCTGTGAAATAACCAGGTTGGGTGTATCAGTTAAAGATTTTCTAAACCGACCGAAATATTTTTTCGGCCGTACTGTCGCATCAAAATTGGCAGGCATCCCGGATGTAGGTGTGTCCATAATATAAAACTCAAAGCACGCTCTATTGTCTGTGCTTCTCTAAAGATTAATTATTAGTAAAACCTCTTACCTGCCGTAACTCAATCGTTATCGCTATCCTACTTCAAAGACCTATTTCTTGTCAAGCAGCTGTATCCGTCCATATATGGTTCCACCAGATAGAGCCTTAGGCTCTATCTGGTAATTTATTTTCTACTAAAAGAAATTTATTTACTTTTTTTCTTCCACCCCGGTAGTAGAGTGAAGCTTACTACGGGCAGGCTCCTCTATTTTTTCTTTTCCTCTTTCCATTTTTCAATCGCGGCTCGATTACCTGACAGAAGGACTTTGGGCACACGATACGATTTTCCCTTATAAACAAAGACTTCCGGACGAGTATAAACTTCGCTTGATGAAACGCGCCTTTCTTCCAGTGAATCAAAGTTACCCAACACTCCGGGAACCTGTCGTGCCATAACATCTATAATAAACATGGCTGGCAGTTCTCCTCCGGTCAGTACAAAAGGACCTATGGATATTTCGTCCATTTTAAAAACTTTCTTGACCCGTGCGTCAATACCCTCGTAACGACCACACACAATTATGACATGCTTGTATTTTTTGACAGTTTGCTTAGCGTACTGATTGCTAAATTGTTTACCACTCGGAGAAAGAAAGATTAGCTTACAGCTTTTAGCTTTTAGCTTTTTAGCTTTAGATACAGCAGACTCAATGGCGCGAATTACAGGAAGAGCTTCAATGACCAACCCTGGCCCGCCACCATACGGTGGCCTATCAACTCTTTTCCATTTATTTTCAACAAAATCGCGCGGGTTATAAAAAGAAATCTTTATTTTTCTGTCTTCTATCGCACGCTTTAAAATCGACTCACCAATATAAGAGTTGAGGGCTTTGGGAAAAAGAGTGATGATATGGAAATGCATGGATAGCTTTTTAGACATTAGCTTGAATGCAAAGCTAAGTAGCTAAGAAGCTCTGGAAGCTAATAAGCTACTCAAGATTCAAGTCATCCATAGCTTGATCAAGAGTTTTGGAATTATTGGCAGGAGTAGATTGTTGTTTATTTTGCCAAGAGCTTCCACCACCTCCGACAGGTTCATTAATCTTTAGATTGATTCGAGAATTGTTTTTCATACCAACAACCCTAAGAAGTATTCTAATAGCTTTGGCAGTATTGCCGGATCTACCTATGACTTTACCCATATCGTCAGAATGAACATCCAGAGTCATCAATACACCCATTTCATCGACTGTTCTCTTTATCTTTATATCGTCAGGATTATTCACTAATGCCTTCACGACATATTCTAGAAACTGTACATCATCAATCATATTCTTTAGTTAAAAAGTAATTAGACAGTCTTTTCTTCGACTACCGATTCTATTGTACCATTTTCATTTGATTGAGTTTCCTTAGTGTCGGAACTGTTTTGCGAAGCTTCTTCTGAAACAGCTCCACCGCTACTATCTTCATTTGGAGTAGAAACAGGAGCCTTTTTTGAAATGGCAGATACATTAATTTTTTTACCCTTGATTATCTGATGCTTCACCAGAAGATTATAAATAGTATCAGTGGGAGAAGCCCCTTGAGACAGCCAGTATTGAATACGTTCCTTATTGAGAGAGTCATCTGATTTGCGAGGATTATAAGAACCGAGTATTTCTTTGAATCGACCGCTTTTGGTGCTATTTTTAGAATCGGTCAAAACCACCCGAAAGCTCGGTTCGTGTTTTCTGCCCACCCTCTGTAATCGGATTTTAAGCATTGGGTCACATTATCATAAATTCTTTTCTGCTTCAAGGAATTGCTCTATATCTCCGTCCAATACTTTTTCCACATCGCGTATTTCCACATTAGTCCGATGATCCTTGACCATTTTATATGGATGTAAGACATAAGAGCGAATCTGATTGCCCCATTCTATTTGGGTGGTCTTGGATACATACATACCACTCTCTTTTGCCTTTCGCTCGTTCTCAAGCAATCTATAAAGTTTGGCTTCCAAAAGCATTTGGGCTTTTTCTCTATTTTGGGCCTGAGAACGTTCTGACTCCACATGGACCGCTAAATTGGTAGGAATATGAACTAATCGTACAGCCGTCTCTCTCTTGTTGACATTTTGACCTCCCGGACCGGATGATTTTGAATATTCCACCTTAATTTCTTCTGGTGGAATTTTGACTTCATCAGGTTTCTCGAATTTCGGTATGACTTCTACCATAGAAAATGATGTGTGCCTAAGTTGTTTGGCATTAAAGGGTGAAATACGCACCAATCGGTGAACACCGGATTCATTTTTCAAGGTCCCGTAGGGACCGAAGCCCGCCGAAGCCTTGGCGAAGGCGGGGCCAGCAATCTCAAGAGTTATATTCCTATAACCGCCATGGTCATTTTCATTTTTGTGAATTATTGCGTAACTCCATTTTCTACGCTCAAAAAATTTGAGATACATCTCTAAAAGAATCCGCGAAAAATCTTCGGCGTCATCCCCTCCGGCTCCGGAGAAAATGGTTATGACTGCCCCGCCTTTATCATATTTACCGACACCTTCAAGTTCATCTTTAAGTGCCTCATGTTCACGAATGGCCCTTTGAGCTTTATCTTTATCAGCCCAAAAATCTGCTGAAGACATGTTCATCTCGAGCTCCGCGATTTTCTTTTTTATTTCTTCCGGATTTTCCATAAAATGCCTATTTCATATGACTTTTCCAAGGGAGTGTTTTTATGATACCGCTGCTCTGCCAACTGAGTTACTTTGACCACACAGGCTCGATTATATGATTATAGCCCGAGATAATGGGGACAGCCACCATTCTTTATAATGGGGATAATGTTATAATGGGGACAGTCACCATTCTTTTGCCTTTTGTGTGGTGTAATATATCTTCCTCATTTACTATTCCTCGGTCGTCCGGGAAATCTCAAGGTTGATTCAAGATGATGTTTTGACACCATTTTTTCTACCCACTTGTCTCTTCCATAGGGAATATTTTTGTTTACTGAAATCCGTATCGTTTTGAGGTCTTCTTCTCTGTCTGCAGTATTTATCCATTTTTCATACTCGTCTGGAAGTTTTGTTGGTAATTCATCAAGAAGATTCTTCTGCTCAGCTGTCCCATGAATACGTAGCCACGCGCTTCCCCATCGCCATTCTTCACATCGATGCGCGATATTGGCACGCACGGCATTACGCTCAATATATTTAATTACTGTCAGAAGATAATTATCTGAATCTATTAGAAACGATTTATATCGACCTTGATACAGATGGCCGTTGCCGTTGGTGTTGGTTTGTGCGTGCACTTTTCTCGTGTGTGCATTGCTCAGTTTATGCATGAATATAGCAAGATCTCCATCATTCCTTGGATAGAGCGCAAGATGCCAATGATTTGGCATTAACTCATACGCAAGGATGCGCATATCTGTAACTTCTTTTGTCTCCAACAAGAGTTGTTCAAAAAGCCGATAATCTTCATCAGTATTAAAGATTTGGAGCCGGCCGTTAGCACGGTTGATTACATGATAAACCTCTTCTCCAACATCAACTCGTGCGACGCGTGGCATGAGTTAATTATGACACATTATTATTAAAACAATGGTGACTGTCCCCTTTTCTCCTTTCCCCTTTTCGGCACGCCCATGTGATTAATGAGTGCAAGATGTATGTGAGGTTAGTCATTTAGCGCCAAAGAGCCCGGATGTTTTGTAGTCGCCTTTTCGAGTATAGATCATAATCTCAATTCGCAAGCGCGGTCTCGACAGGCAGGATCATATCTATCTCGCATGTGCCCCCAGCACAGGCAAGCTCGCGTTTTTGTTCCGTTTCGTCCGCGTGTTCATACATAAGCAATTTTGAGTAATCGATTGCAGGAAACTGCGCGACCATTTCTTTGTACTGTTCGCGGGTTATCGTCTCATACGGCGCAAGGCGATAGACATGGTCAAATCGCGGTAAAAAGGAAAGTCCGCCAATGATGTCCCAATTTTTCTGTATCCAATCGACGACACCGATCCACTCATCTTCGCCCACGGATATTGTCGCTGAAGGATTGTGTTCCGTATAGTTGAGTTTTACGGACTTCCAATACTCAAGTTGCTCAAGTGCGAAGAAGTCGTCCTTGAATTTCGCGCTCCCTGGAGACTCGACTGGAAATTCCAGAACAAATGTGGTTGCGTTCTCTTCCGTCTGACCAACTTCGGGGTAATACGGCACTCCTTGATCTTTGAGTATTTTAAACAAAGAATCGGTTGCCGATATTCGCACCCGACGGATATAGTATTTTGCGTGGCGCGGGTGAATGCCGGAAGAGCAGTTAAATGTCTGCGATACAGTGCCGGATGGTTTTACCGCGGTAACAGAAAGAGAAGGTTTTATACCGAAGCGCTTGGCATACTCCGCATTGGTTCTGACAGCCATATCACGCAGGGCTCGCATAGTTTCGGGGTTACGCGCCACGCTACTGTCCCATTGCCCGGTAACCGAGACACCTAAGAGGCGTTCTTCTTCACAATGTTTCGTCCAGTCTTTCGAGATGTACTTAAAATTCGTCAATGTCGATTGGTATGTTCCTAATAACGACGCAAGCCGCGCTTTCCGCACTAAACTTTTATGTGTGTCATCCGCGCGGGCAATAATTTCGGAAAGATTGCAAAACTGCTTAGACTGCAGAATGATTTCTCCGCATGGATTTGTGCCTATCGAACCCTGTACCGTGCCATCATCACCTATAAACCCAACATCCTTGAAGTATTTTTCACGCCGCTTTGGCAGCGTGTTCTGAAGTGATCCGCGGTTGAAAATGCCCCGTTCTCCCGAGCCGCTTTTCATGAGAGCTACCCATTCCTCCATAAGTTCCTGGCTTGTGGGCTTCGTTCCATACACTGCTGAATTATTTGCTACCGAGCGATACGGTTCTGTTAGGAAAAATTGACCCTTTTTCGCGTCGCGCATCTCTCTGTCATCAAGGTCCGAAAGGCTGATCATTGCTGTTCTTCGCACACCTCCGGACACGACACTCTCGCCGATTTTGCAGATAATATCGTGGACATCTATCGGTCGCAGTCGCCTACCTTGTCGTTTGAATATCTTGTCTCGTGCAAATGAAAGAAGTGACCGAAGTGGCTCCGGGCCAGACGCCTTGCCACCCATTGTCTTTAATCGCGCGCCCGCAGGGCGGACAAGAGAAAAATCAAAATCTATATCTTTCCCCGCATACCATGTTATCAACCCAAGCGTTAACGCATCGCACCAGCCTTCTTTTGAATCTACTACGATGTGAGTTGGTAACTTTTTCTGTGTCTGTTTCTGTATCTGCGGCAGTTGTTCAATATTCTGACTCTCAACGGTAAAACCGACACCGCATCCTTGCATTGAAAGGTACATAATCTCAGCGAAATCCTGAAGCGCGATTGGCGCAATGAATGTGCAATTGTATGCGCAGGTATTACAGCGACGAGCGGGCGCTCCCGCGAATTGCATAAGGCGCATCGAAGGCATGACTTCTTGCTTGAGGATCGCTTCGCGTACTTCCGTGTATTCCTCCCCGGAAAGCTTCTCTCCGAGGTTTTCGCGCATGAATGCCATATACCGATCCACTGTCTCAATCCATGTTTCGCGCCGTTTCTCGGATTCGATCCAGCGCGCATAGGTGCGGAGATAGATGAATTCACCGAGAGGATTATTTTCAAAATATTTCTTGCTTTCAACCACAAGGGCGCGGACATGTTCAGGGACATTGTCGAGTTCGGCTCGTTTTTCCGCGCGTTCTGCCCGATACAAGATGTATGCTTTAGCGGATTTTAGAAACCCCAAAAGCATGAGTCCTGTCTCAACCTCATCCTGCACTCCTTCGACAGTTGGGACAAAGCTCTTGTTTATAAGTCTTTTCGCCTTAAGTCGTTTTTCAACGGCGCGCGCGACTGTTTCTGCCGCGCTTTTCTCAAATTCGCCCGCTGATTTCATTGCCTTACCAACTGCGGTCGCAATCTTTTCTCGGTCAAAAGGCACGATTGTGCCATTGCGCTTTATTATGGAATCAGGTCTTAAAGATGTGTGCGGCATAACTATAGGTGGGTTATATTGATAATGTTCTATGCATTATAATATAGAAGGTTATCTATGAGTAAGAAAAAAGGGGAAAACAGTGGATGTAAAGCATCGCGACACAAAAAAAACGGGGCGTACACACCCGCGTCCATCGTGGGTGCCTCAAATAGTCTCAAACGAGGAAGAACTGTGTCCAGTAGCACGAGAGGTGTAAACGAGCCTCGGGCTATTTCCGCTCGGGTGTGGACACCCGAGCGGAATGTCCGAAGGCGCGAAATGCCACCCACTGATTCGTCGGTCAAAAATCGGAAAGTTTGATTCTGGAGCCGAGACCGAGGATCGAACTCGGGACCCCCACTTTACGAAAGTGGTGCTCTACCAACTGAGCTATCTCGGCTCTGGCGGGACAAGCTGATTTACTCCAGCTTACTCTCTTACTTTACCCTGCCTTTAACTCATTCTCAATGACAGCCTTAGCTCCGTATAATCTGGCAACATCAGCAAGTTTTGACTAACAAATTTCCAGCAGACCATAATCATAGTAATTTATTTTAATTCATCATATCAACAACCAGCGTTCCCCAAGTAAAATCTTGCGCCCCCCAAACCCTTGCCC
>Ga0210050_1001351_pt1 | contig 26946 bp, 40 predicted proteins | sample CryGey132114_all_FD_185463 | JGI IMG/M metagenome (GOLD analysis project Ga0210050, IMG submission 185463) | Groundwater microbial communities from aquifer - Crystal Geyser CG22_combo_CG10-13_8/21/14_all (SPAdes) (version 2) | ecosystem: Environmental > Aquatic > Deep subsurface > Groundwater ... | reverse complement strand
GATCAAGCGTTTGTTCGACGAGTCCTACCGGGTGTTGCGGTCCTGGTGGGGAGCCCAGCACGCCTTCGCCCGGCAGCGAGGCTACGTCCTCACGGCCTTCGGCCGGAAGTACCCGGTCCCCGACATCCTTCACGCCGACGGGGGCTTCCGAAGCAAAGCCGAGCGCAACAGCGTGAACGGCCCCATCCAGGGGTCCTCGGCGGACATCACCAAGCTGGCGATGGCGCTGATCTACAAGGAGGTCAAGAAGCGGGGCTGGCTCAGCCAGTGCCTCATGGTCATCACGATGCACGACGAGTTGGTCTTCGAGATCGACGGGGACATTCTCGAAGAAGCCATCGAGATCATCATGAACATCATGTGCCGGAACCAGTTCATCCTGGCACAGAAGTGGCCCGTTCCTCTTACTTCCGACGTGGAGATCGGATACGATTGGTCCGTCCCTTGGAACCTCGACGCCATGAGGGCGGGCGAAGTCCGGTTTCACGGCAACAAAAAGGTCAAAAACAAGGACAAGGCGGAGGCGATGGGCCTCGACTGGGACACCCTCCCGACGTTTCCCGATGTCCTGGCTCCTCTGTTCCAGCGCAAGACCCTGGCGGACCCGCCCCCGAAGACCTCCAGCACGGAGAGCCCTCCGCCCGGCAGCCCTCCCCCGGCCGGTCCTCCGCCATCAGAGGAGCCCCTGTCCGAGTCCAGCGAGCCAGAAGAACCCCCGGTTTCGCCGGAGGCGGTAGCGGCCCGGCCTCGACCTCCCAAGCTCCGAGCCGGGGAGGTCTGCGAATACCGGCTCTCGGTGCCCCTGCATCACAGGCTGGTGTTCACGGTAGCTGACGTGATCCGCATGTGCTCGAAGGGGGGCACGAAAACGCTGCGGCTCATCAGCAGGAATGGGGTGGTGCTCAACGATCTCCCCGAGTGGAAGGACTGGGTAGGAGATGAACCCATCCTGGTGAACGAGACCCAGTTTTGGCACCTCGCCCAAGCACATGGTCTCTGATCTCGGTACTGTGCCGATGGGCAGCGCCCTATTGTAGGGGGCTTGGTTGACCCCCCCCAGGCGGACAGGAGCCGAGAACGATGATGAGACCCATCCGGGTAACCGGCGACGACGGCAAGGAGACCACCTTCGCCTGCATCCACTGGCGGAACTTCCCGACCAAGTTCGCCAGCGTGACAGAGGACCCGGAGTCCCTGCGTGCTCGCAAGGTCATGTCCGACACGGAGTACCAGCGCCATCAGGTCTGGCAACGGGAGTGCGGGATCCTGAAGATGGACGAGAGCAAGTGCCTTCAGTGCCCTCACGTCCGTCGCCTGGAGATCGTGCCCCACCAGGTCCCCAAGCTCGTCACGCTCGACGGCAAGGAGTGGACTCCGGCCATCGACATGGCATCCTCTGGGGCTCTGGCGGCGTTCCGGCGGCAGAACATGCCTGCCTCGGCCCGGAACGAGGCCATCCAGGCTCGGGCGGCCGGACACAGCCCCGAGCCCACCAAGAAGGGGTAACCCCGTGCAGGACTACCTCCAAGACTGCATGGAGGACTTCAGGAGGAAAGCCAGCCTCACCACGGCCGTTTCCCCCTCCGAGTTCAAGGAGCTTTGGTGTTCGAAGTGCCAGCAGGCGTGCGTGAATGCCCGTTTCGGCGACCCGTTCGTCAACCGCATCGCCTCCCAGTTTGACCGGCTGACCCGACCCAACCAAGCGGACCCCCACCAGCCCAAGTACGCCAGCATCGTCGCCAGGGAGTGGGCCGACATGACCCGAGAGGCCCTCAAGCTGGAGGTGGCCGACCGGCGGGGCGACTGGGAGGTCCCCGAAATCGACATCACCGACGGGACACCGCAGGTGGCGACCCGTGGTGGCACCTCAGTCGTGGACCAGGCCGTCCGCAACCTGGCCCAGGCCCAGGGAAGGAAAGCCCCGGAACTACCAGAGGTCCCCTCGGACGATGAGGAATTCTCCAGGGATGCTGCGGCTTTGCTCGAAGAGAAAAAGCCTGAGCCGGTGCCACCCAGGCCCCCAGCGCCCCAGCACTCCAAGAAGAATCCGAGCTTCCGCCCTTCCCAGAGGGGGAACGCCCCGGCCCAAGAGGGTATGTTGGACGGAAGTCCCATCCCGAACCAGGAGCCAGAAGACCCCTGGGCAGCCCCACCCAGCACAACGGAAGTGCGGCGGAAAGTTCAGCCAGGGGCGGTCATCAAGTTCGGGGCCGGAGGAGAGATCGCTGATGACGGATGAGATGCAGTTCGAGCCCCCGGTCGCCTCCGGGCTCTCCACGCTCCTCGACCGGATGGCCAAGGAGGTCCCAGAGCTTCGGGCGGTCATGGACGGGGCCAAGCGGGGCGAGATCTCCGAGCAGGACGCCATGGCCGAGATGCTCCGGCTTGTTCAAGAGAAGCCAGAGCTTTCCGTCAAGATGATGGAGTTGGCAGCCACGGCGTTCCAACCCGCCCGTGAAGCCCCGATGGTCCCCCAGGTGCCGCCCGACCTCAAGGAGATCGGCGACGAGGCATTCTTCACCGGCGTGGGGCTCCCACAGATGAACCCGCTGGTCGAGGCCGCCATCGCCGAGCGGCTCCAGTTTGACGGCGACATCCCCGAGCTTCGGCATGGCCCGTTGCCCCCGGGGGCGACTCCAGCCTTGGCGGTGAAGACGAACGCCAAGAGCCCTGTCGCCATCGGAGAGATGATGAGCAGGGCATCGGCACGGGTGGCCAAGGCCCTCAAGGAGGCGGAAACCCGGAAGAACGAGGCCCTCGAACGGATCGCCGAGTCCCAGGCCCTCACCAAGGTGGAGGACGGTGGGACCGCCCTCACCCAGATGGCGTGGGGGTCTGCCGAGACCGACCTGGCCGAGTACCGCAGGGGTGAGGTTCCTGCCCCGGTGGCTGTCCGAAGGCCAACAGGCAAGAAGATGGGCCTGATGACCAAGGAGCAGCAGCAGGAGCACGCCTGGCGGTTCCTCTCGACCACCCAGGGGCGACGGACGGCTATGGAGACCTTGCGGTCCATCATCTTCGACCACCTGACCGCAGCAGGGATCGATGTCCGTTTGCGGGAGTACAACCCCAGCGTGAGGAAAGCCCCCCTGGCTTTCCACCAGTGGGACGTGAACCTCACCGGCCGGGGCTCGGTCCAGCCTGCCTTCAACGTCATCGACACGGCCGGGAAAGCCATCGCAGTGGCGCTCGAACGCCGGGCCAAGATGGAGGAGGAGCTTCCCAACCCCCTGTTCTTGGAGGTCATTCCCGTGAACACGGTGGATGTTCGGGCCGTGGGTTGGGCGGCTCGTTTAGTCCCCTGACCGGGTAGGTAGAGGGGCAAGGAGGCGTTCATGAGCCAACACACTGCCCTGGACCTCATCGAGGCCATCAATCATGCCCGGTCTGCCAGGAAGTGGGTGGTCCTGGTGTGTCCGAACGACGACCAGTTGATGGAGGTCCGCCGGGGTCTGGCGGCGGCCCTCCAGCCGGAAGACCGTTTCTCCGGGCGGACGGCCACCCTGGATGGCGGCGGGACCATCTCCGCCGTGAGCCAAGAAGACGAGCCTTTCCAGCCTGATGGCCGAGCGATCTCGGTACGGTTCATGGGCGTATGGAAAACCACGACCGGGATGGACAAGTGGCGCAAGGTGGCACAGGAAGTCCTCTGACAGAGCACAAGCTCTGGACCTTTCTCATCCGAGGCGGAGAGCCCCTCGAACTTCTCATGCCCCGCACGCCCCGGCTGGAGCACAACGGGGGCACGACCATCTGGAAGATGGTCGGGACGGTTCGCATCGCCGAGTCGATCAAGCTCCTCGTCGAGGAGGCCGGGGCGTCCGTTGATCTTCACACCGAGGTTCAGACGGAAGAGCAGACCGCCGAGCGTCGGCGACTGCTGGGGATTGAGGACTGATGCCGATCTACGAATACAAGTGCTCGAAGTGCGGGCATTCTTTCGAGTCCATGCAGAAGATGTCCGACCCGAATCCTCCTTGCCCGGCTCCGGCTGGGCTTCCGGGTACAAGCCACCCGAACGGGGTCTGGGCGGATTTCTGGGCTGAGGCCAAGAAGAACTTCGAGGCGGGGAAGAAGACGCCGTACCCGGCTGCACCGACCTGGATGGATGTCGGACCGGAGTACGAGCACAACGTCATCCATGTGGAGGGGGTGGACTCCTCCAAGTGGAAGTCCACCAAGAAGACCTTGGCCGACTGGCTCAGCGAGTCACCGGGGCCGTGTGGTGGGGAGACGGCGAAACAGATCAGCAGATCGAGCTTCCACCTGAAAGGCTCCGGGTGGTACGCCACGGACTACAAGAGGTAGCCTGGCCTCGGTAGGCAGCCTATAACCCGAGGAGGGTGAGGGCCGACAAGACCGCCCACCAACGGAGCCATCACGTCATGAACAAGACTGCCGCACTGGCTGGAAAGCTGCTCGATGCAGCCACCGATCCCAAGCTCGCCAACCAGGTCATGCCGAAGGTGGCCCGGCTCCTGAAGCAGGGCCATCCGGTGCAGGCGACCGTTCACGAGTCCTCCAAGACGGCGGAGGCGGACAAGCAGGCGATGGCCCAGGCGGCTTTCGCCGCCTGGGCCATCGCCCGGGGCAAGACCTACACCGAGAACGAGTGCAAGGCGATGCTCGACCGCCTCGGCGTACCGTTCGTGACGGCCGAGGAGGGGAAGGCCAAGCGCAAGAGCGGTCCTCTGGCGGTCGGCGAGACGGTCTACCCCGACCGCAACCAGAACACCAACGAGCAGAACTCCGACGCCTGCCGCAAGTACCACCTCCAGATCGGCCAGGTGGAGAAGGTGGAGCGGGACGGCGTGGCGGTCCGGTTCGAGGACAACAGGCTCGTGCGGTTCGAGGGTGGCAACACCCCGGGCAAGGACATCGGCCTTTACCGGGGCACTCCGGCCAACGTGGTCGAGCAGCGCCCCACCGGCAAGGCAGCCGTCGAGATCGTGTACATCTCCGACAAGAACGCCAAGCCCCCGACGAAGACCCAGGTGGAGCAGGTGCTCGACTACGTGGAGAAGGGGGAGGCCCGGGGTGAGAGCCGCAACAAGGCGTACTACACCGGCCTGGCGCTCAAGCAGTCCGAGGGGAAGAACGGCTACTACTTCACCATCTTCTCCCAGCAGCGGGATCGATTCCCCCGCAGCATCAACCCCCGGAAGGGCACCGTCCTCTACATCGGACGCCTCGGAGGTCGCCCCGGCGGCTGGATGAAGGAGTACGAGAAGATGGTCGCCGGAGTCCAGAGCGAGTAGCCCTACGCCGCCCTCGGCTTCCCCATCCTCCAGCGGAGACGGTTGAACCAAGAAGCCCGGTTCAGGGCGTCGTAGACCTTCATGGTCATCACGACATCGCCCATGGCCGTGTGCGCCCCGACGATGGGGATCCCCAGGAACTCGCAGATGCCGCCCTCCTTCGAGAGGGAGAGCTTCTCCAGCCCGAGCGGGCGGAGGTGCTCATAGGCGAGCCCCACGGTGTCGATCTTGTGGTAGGGCAGGCGGAGGGGGACCGTGTTGCCGTCCCTGTCCTTCTGCGTGAGCCCTGCCCGGAGGACCATCTGGCCGATGAACCCCATGTCGAAGGCCGGGTTCTGGCCGATGATGGTGCAGTTGTCGATGAAGTCGGCGATCTGACGGGCCGCCTCATCCGGGTGCATCCGGTCTGCGGACCCGAGGTCATCTCGGGAGAGGCCGTTGACCTTGAGGGCGTACTCGATGCCACCAGCCCACGACTGCCGGTTGAACCCAGGGAGACCCGCCGCCCACGGCGGGGGCTCGTCGAGGTACAGGGCACGGACCTTGATCTCCAAGGTCCCGGTGACCCGTCCGGTGGCGTCCCGCTTCACGGCGGCGAACTCGACGACCTCGTTCACTACGGGGTCCAGGCCAGTGGTTTCGCAGTCCAGAAAAACTTCAGGCTTGTCGATCAGCCGCATGGGGGCATCCTCCAGGGTTGTGGGACTTGGCGAAGTTGCAGTTGTGGCAGAGGATCTGGAACCCTTCGGGGAAATCGTTCTCCACAAGCCAGCGGTAGAACTTGGTGGACCCAATCATTTTTCCTCCGCCCAACTGGCGACGATGCTCATTACCCCTTCCGCCCACATGATCAACCGTGAGGAACGCCGGTTCCCGCTCCCCGCAGCAGACGCAAAAGCCGCCGTAGGCCCCCAAGACCTGCTCTCGCCGCCTCTGGTGCCGCTCCTTCGCATACCTTCGGTTCCTTTTCCGCACCTTCAGGGCTACGTCCGGGTATTTTCGAGCTTCGACCCGCTGACGATTCCTACAGGATCTACAGAGGGTGTCGTGCAAGTAAAATGGTCCTGGTGCTTTGCAGTTGCGGCACAACCCATCCCAGGAGGCTTTCCGCACAAGTTGACTTTTCAGCGGGTCTCCATTTGCCCGCCAACGGCCATAATGAAACACGCACCAGCCTCGTGCCCGAGAAGGGCGGTCGCATCCTTCAATGGAGCAGGTCTTCATGGCCGTCATCATCCTTGACACTGTGGTTGTTGTCAAGTATCGAGGAACACAACACCACCTCAAACTTTGGCCTTTGGTGAAACTTTGGACGGGGCCTCATTTGGCGTTCGGGTAGGGTAGAGAGTTTCGAGGACGGAGGCCCGAGGCATGAGCAAACAGCGCACGTACAGGGAGCCGCTGGATCCGGTGTGGTCCTCGACCCTCCTGTCTGTGCCCTCTACCCGCACCCCCGACAAGACGGTCGCTCAGGATCTCCAAGAGCTTCGGGCCGCTTTCGAGGAGACCGTGGCGGAGGCCCAGAAAGTGCTGGATGACCACCCGTTCTCCGAGGTCATTGCCACCGAGGCAGCCCGCCGGGCGGGGCGACGTGGGGAAGCGGGGTTGGTCGTGGAGGCCGACGGGCAGGTCTATCTGGAGATCCGCTACCACACCCAGAAGGCAGCGGCCGACCCCAAGGCCCCAAGAACGTGGTCCAGCGACCTCCCCTCCATCAAGGATCTTCGGGACGAGGCGACATCCCTCGGCATCGACCCGGCCCAGTTCGGCAGGTCCAAGACACGGCTGAAGGCGGCCATCGACGAGGCCAGAGCCCAGGCGTCCAGGCCGAAGATGGTTAAGACCGGGGTTGCCGTGGGACCTGTCACGGTCTTGAATCCCTCCAAGAGCCCCCTCACCGAGGCCGCCGAAGACGTGGACATCCACGACCTTCTCGCCGACTAGCCAGCGGTTTCCAGCCTATAGCCGACCCCAGGTGTAGACGCTGGGAGCGGTAATGGCCGAGTGGTGGTTCAACAACAGCGGGCAGAACATGCTCCAGGGCATCCCGGGAGATGAGTCCAACCCGGCCCTTTTGCCCGACGAGAAGATCGCCTCGTTCTTCGACCGGATCCCCGAGGCGAGGGCGAGCTACCTGCGTCTCCGCACGGGCCTCCCAGAGGCCGAGCGTGAGCGGCTCGACACCCTTCTCCGCATGGCTGATGGGGTTGAACTTGACCCGGTGGTGATCTCCGACGCCATTCAGAGGAACTGGAACCAGGCTGGAGTACGGACGGCAGGGAAATACGGCGGGACCCGTCGTGGGGGGAACAGGTGATGGACGAGCCCGACCTCAAGCCCCCAATGCAGAGCAAGAAGTTCGTGGCGTTCCTGGTGTCCGAGGTCACCTGGAAGGTCATCGTGGGGCTCATTCTCGTCCTGGGGATGAAGAATGCCAGCGTGGACCTCATGGTGGGGAGCATCATCCTGGCCTGCGTGCTCATCGCTGGGTTCGTCGAGGTGACTTATATCGGAAAGCAATCGGATTTGGACAAATATACCCGTTTGGCTATGATGGGCATCAAGGAAACAGCCTCCGGGTTGCGAGGCAAGGAGCCATCTGATGCCAAAACGGTTCGACCTGACAGGGAAAATGTTCGGGAGTAGAGCAGTGCTGAAGAAGGTGGACATTCCCGGGCGGCAGGCCCACTGGCTTGTCCGCTGCTCCTGCGGGCGTGAGGATGTTGTCCCCTCGCAACGGCTACGCAACGGTCTTGGCAAATCTTGCCGGGACTGCGGTTCTCGTGGCAACCGCCTGATCGACATCTCGGGTCGATCTTTCGGGTCTTGGACAGCCCTGCACTGGAACCCGGACAAGGACGGTTGGGCTGTTCGGTGTTCCTGCGGGAACCTCTCCACGGTAAAGGGATGTGACCTCCGAGGAGGTCACAGTACCCAATGTAAGGTGTGTTCTTCTCGGAAGTATGACTACAAGATGGATCTCACCAACCCGGATTGGTGTTGGTTGTTGGGCCTTTTTCACGGAGACACGCCCGATACAGAATGGGGCATGGGGGGTCTTTGGACTTTGCCTGCAAGCCCAAAGACCGCCAGGCCGAGATCCTCAAGGGTTTGAAATCGGTTGGGTTGATGGGTGGGATCCACCAGAACCGGAACGGGGTCCGGGTGTTCTCCACAACGCTGGCTCTGGACTTTTTGCGGTTCAAGGTTTGTGGCGTTGGCCATGAGTCCTGGGTTTTTGACGAGACACCCCTACACAAGGGCGAGTGGGTGGCTGGGCTTCTTGACGCTGACGGGTCAGTGAGACCCGACGGAAACATTCTGTTCTACCAGAAGCCGCATGGCGGCCTGGGTCTGCTTTGCGGCATCCTTGACGAGTGGGGGGTTCTCTATACACGCAAACCACAGAGGGGCCGTAACTTGGAGGTCGTGCGAGTGCGGAAACAATCGGTCCCCTTTTTTGCGAGACGGGTACGCCCCCGGTTCCTTCCGAAGTACACCCGCCTCGCTCAGATCGCCGCCAACAACGGGCACAGCTTGAAGCTCAAAGGTGCCGAGTTCACGAAGGACGTGCCGGTAGGGACTTCAGACCGGAACGAGCCTGAATCTCACGGGTAGAATGAGGCCGGAGAACCGTATGCGACTTGCCCTCTTGGCTCTTTTTTGCGTGGTCCTTGCCCTCCCGACGGGAGGATGCGTGGCCACGTCCGTTCGGTTGTCGAAGGTGTTGAAGGCCGAGTTGCAGTGGTTCACATCGGCGGCCGTTCAGCAGGCCAATCACCTCCAGCACTTCGTCGCAACCCACCCCCAGTGTAAGTGCGATGAGGGGAACACCAGATTCCTCGACCCTCAGTGCCAGAAAGCCGCCAGGGCTCTCCTGACGGCCCTGCACCGAGCCCCCTGGCACCGAGACATGGCGTTGTACAACGCCGGTCTACTGGACGTGCGGCCCCCCAAGGAGCCTCCGGTCATCCCTGACCCAGCCCTTCTGTGTGAGGGCGGAGAGGTGGACTGATGGACTTGCAAGCCCTGGTCAATACCCTGCTGCCCATCCTTGGGCAGGTGGGGGTGGACCTCCTGACCAAGGAGGTGGGGGATCTCACGGCAGACGCCAAGGAGCCCTGGAAGAAAGCCATCCTCGGGCTCGTCGCCAACGCCGTACAGACGTTCGGACCCCAGGGGGTTCAGGTGGCCACCGATGCCATCAATGACCTTCTGAATGGGGAGCAGCCGGACATCTCGTGGGCTGACCTGGATGTGGCCAGTGACATCCTTACCCACATGCAGAACGCCGAAGCAGACCGGACCACAGCCGCCAAGGACTTCCTGGCCAAGGTAGGCAAGGTGCTGGGAATGGTCTTCGGAGGTTTCCTCAAGGGGCTACTTGCCGCTGTGTGACCTGAAGGAGAAGAAGATGAGCTACCGTCCGCCACATTCACGTATGCGGGAGATCAAGCAGCGGGCCGTCCCCGAGCGGGGACGACTCGCTTCCGCTGCCGTCGTGCAGCCCGCCAACGTCGAAGAGGCGCTGAAGACCGTCTCCGAGCCTGCGCCGGAGGCACCGCCCGAGCCGAAGCCGGAGCCGGATCCCATCGTGGACGAGGCCCCGGGGGACGATGCCACCCCTCAGCCCGAAGATGACACCGACACCACCGAGGTCAGCCTGGACATGAAGCGGGACGAACTCAACACCGTCGCCGTTTCGCTGGGGGTCGAGAACCCCGACAAGCTGCCCAACAAGCAGGCGGTGATCGATGCCATCAACGAGGTGAAGGGGGGGAGGCTGACAGGAGGAGCCTAGTGAGCACCCCCTCTCACATGAGGGTGCATAAGTACATCCCAGACCGACTTTTCGGGTTTTGTGTCGATGATTCGGGCAACCAGGTGTTTTTCCACCTCGCTGTGTTCCACCCGGGTGCTGCGACCATCAAGCGATGCCGGAAATGTCCGTCGGAGGGGTGTTCTTGGGTTGATGCACCACCTCCACCCATCTTGGGTGAAGAGGTGGAAGTCACGCTCGACAGCACCAACCCGCCCCCCGAGGGGCGTGCCCCCAGAGCAACCCGAGTCGAGCGTGTTTCGGAGCCCTCGGCCGTTGAGGGCCTCGTAGACATGTTCGACGCCCAGCGAGGTTTCGGGTTTGTCGTCGGTGAGGATGGGGTCTCCTATCACCTCCACACCAGCGAGATCCTCGACCACAAAATCCCGCTGAAGGGGCAGACGGTCATGTTCTTCCCGGGTGTCCGTCAAGGACGCCCCAGGGCGTGCCATGTGAAGGTGTGCGGATGAGCGAACCTGCAAAGAAGGGCCTGAACGACAAGGGCCTCATCGACGAGAACACCAAGAACGTCAACGTCGGTGGTCACAAGGAACTGGTCAGAGAGGGCCAGAACGCCTTCGGTGGCAAGAACCCGGTGGGGCTCTACGTGCCGATGTCGGAGGACGAGCAGGAAGTCCTCATGCGGCTTCAGGAGTCCCAAGATCTCCAACTGGTCATCCACGGCTGGGGGACCATCCCCAACCCGGTGATGGTCGTCGGGGACCACAGGGTTGGTATCAAGTTCCGCATCACCTTCAAGGGTCTCCTCGTCGCCCAGCCGCTTCCGTACCTCGACCTGGAACTGAAGCTCGGCAACGGGATGTCCATCTATCGGGACCGCAAGCCCACCCTGATCGACAACAAGCCCATCATGATCTCCGAGGGGATGCACCTCGATCTCCAGTGGGACATCGCCATCCGGCACATGGAGCCGGAGTTCGTCCGGCTCATCAAGCCGGGGGCCACAGGGCTCACCAGTCGCCGCCAGGACAAGGACACCAAGGAGATGACGGACCTGGGCAACATGCGGCTCGACGTGGGCCGCCAGGCCCTCCTTCGCAAGGTGGAGGACGGCCAGCGAAGGGTGCGGAAGATGGATGAGGTGGAGGCTATCCGGGCGTCAGCCTCCACCGGCGAGAAGCTGGTCAAGACCAAGGACGGCGTGGAGTACAACCCCACGGGGTCCTGAGCCGGTAGCTCTCCTATCGCCCATCCCAGGGTGGGGCGGTGAGGAGAATTCCGTGAGCCGAATCGAGCAGAGACGGGCCAAAGCGGAGATGTTCAAGCTGGCGTGCGGAGCCCGTATGTCGCTCTCCGATCCGCTCTTCAACTTCCGTGAGATCGCCAAGCAGTTGCTCCTGCTGGAGGACCACCTCCTGCACGCATCCAAGCACTGCCCCGACTGCATCCGCAAACACCTCATGACAGTCGAGGCCCTGGCCGAGGAGGCCACCAGCCTCGACTCGAAGGGGGAGTACACGGAGACCTCGGAGCGCCTGGCCGAAGTCGGCCGGGTCTGGCTCGAACGGGTCATCGACTCGGAGCCCTCCGAGTGGGCGGACGTGGGCCAGCAGGTGAGGGCCATCCGCAAGGAACTGGTACAGCAGGTCCACGACCCCAGGGGTCCTGCCGAGAGGGTTGCATCGCTTCACCTGGCCCGGCACCGACACGTCCACTGATCCCCTGGTAGCGGGTATGGTCGCTCGGGGTCACGAGGAGGCTGCCATGCCGAGAGGGAGCATCGAGGTCATCACCGGCTGCATGTTCAGCGGTGGTTTGCCTATACCCCTCCGAGGGTGGAGGTGCTCGATGGGGCGGAAGCTGTCAGAGGAAACCAAGGAGAAGATTCGTCAGGCCAAACTCGGCGTAAAGCTGAGTGCCGAGACGAGAGCCAAGATGTCCGAGGCCCACAAGGGCAAGTCGCATCCTCATTCCGGGGCCTCGTTTAGGGGTAAAAGCCACACCGAACAGGCCAAAGCCAAGATGTCCCGAGAGCGGAGGGGTCGGGCGGTATCGGACGAGGCCAAAGCCAAGATGTCGGCTGTCCGGGCGGGCATACCTAAGTCCGAGGAGACCCGACAGCGCATGTCCACCCATCGACAGGATGCTGATCATCCCGCCAACAAAGCACGATCAGAAGCGACCTCAAGGTCGAATGCACGGCGGAACATCGAGGGCTCCGGCTTCCACGTCAAGGGCCACTATGATGCTGTGAAGGCCAAGAACACGCCGGTGGCATACCGCTCGGTCAGCATCGAACTAAGACTGATGGAGCAGTTCGATGCTGACCCCGAAGTGGTGGAATGGCAGTCCCCTGCCTGTATCCGCTACCGGGATACGAGAGGGGTGGCCCGGATCACGCTGCCGGACTTCTTGGTGACCTACCGGGACGGTTCGCAGAGGCTCATCGAGGGCAAAGGCCCCCATCTGCTGAAAAGATACCTCAACAGCGAGAAGTTCCATGCTGTCCGGGCGTGGTGCATGGAACGAGATATTCCGTTTTGGATCGTCACGTCTGGACCTCATCCAGATTACATCCATCAATGGTCGGAGGTCCCATGGCCGGACGCATAGAAGTGATATGTGGGTCGATGTTCAGCGGGAAGTCCGAAGAACTGGTCCGCCGTCTTCGCCGGGCCAGGATCGCCCGGAAGGCCGTTCTGGCCATCAAGCACGCCGCCGACGACCGCTACCACCCGGAGAAGATCGGGTGCCACACGGGGGAGACCTTCGAGGCCAGACCCTACAAGACCGTGGCCGGGATCGAGAAGGCCGCCCGTGGGGTCGAGGTGCTGGGCATCGACGAGGCCCAGTTCTTCGGGGCCGACCTCATCCCCTTCTGTGAGCAGTGGGCAGGAGCGGGGGTCCGGGTCATCGTCGCCGGGCTCGACATGGACTCCGAAGGCAAGCCCTTCGGCCCCATCCCGCACCTGATGGCCATCGCCGAGAGTGTGACCAAGCTCCATGCCATCTGCGTCACCTGCGGGGAGGAGGCTTCCTTCTCCTTCCACAAGGGTAAGAAAGAGGGCCAGGTCGAGGTCGGGGCTGACCAGTACGAGGCCCGTTGCCGGACCTGTTGGAGAACTCGATGACTGGAACAGCAGGACAGGCCGCCTACGAAGCGTACTGCAAGACCGTCAACCATCAGAACCTCCAGCCCTGGGAAGCCCTGTCCATGGACATCCGGGCTGGGTGGGAGGCCGCTGCTCAGGCGAACTCGGAGGCGGATGACCCGCAGACCATCCGTGAGTGGCAGAAGGCCATCCACGACTACGCCAAGGCGAAGGGCTGGTGGGACCCGGAAAAGCCCCGCACGTTTGGTGACCTCTGCGCCCTGTTCCACACAGAGATCTCCGAGGCGTTCGAGGAACATCGCAACGGTCACGGGTTGACTGAGGTCTATCAGAACGAGGACAAGCCTGGGAAGTGGGAGGGGGTTCCCGTCGAGCTTGCGGATCTGGTCATCCGGGTCTTGGACTTCGCCGAGTGGGCGGGCATCGATCTGCAAGAGGTCATGGCCCGTAAACATGCCTACAACCTGACCCGCAGCTACCGTCATGGAGGAAAGAGAACATAGGTTGTAATTTGCCTATACCGTTAGCCAAGGTATGGGTCTATCCGACGAGCTTAGGAACCAGAAAGCCGAATCCAGACGAGCAGTGGTGGTCTGGGAGACCGCCAACCCCGAGTTGTTTGAGCAGGGGCATCGGATCTGTGCGACTTGTCGCACAGTTGCGGTGACAGACAACTTCATTCGGGATGTCCGGTGCCAAGGTGGATTCCGCAACAGTGCAAGAGCTGCCACAGGGCTTCTGCGAAGCGGTCTAGCCGCAAATACCCTGAGCGTGGTGCCGCCCGGTCCAAAGAATGGCGAGAAAACAACCCTGAGAGGGCCAAAGAGGGCAAAAAACGATGGCAACAGGCCAATCGAGGCCCTGTTCGACAACCTCACCGAGGGGGTGGCCGAGGTTCCCGCCCCGTCTTTCGCCGAGGCCCTGGACACCGTGATCAACGGGGTCAAGGACCGCCAGGTGGAGGTCGCCATCCGCCCTCTCCCCGTTTCTCGGGGGTGATCGGGGGTTTCGGGGAGAAACGGGGCGGACCTCTCCCTTCCGTTTTCGTCAGATCAGGCCCTTGGCGCTTCCCGTAGGGGAGTCCAACACCGGACTGGGGGAGACGGTAACTCCGTCCGCAAACCCTTGTGCGTAGGCCACTTCCGAAGTTTCTGGGGCCAAACTTTAGCCCTCCAGGGGAGAACTTTGGTCGTTCCCCTGGTTGCCGAAAAACGCCTGGACCCTATTGGAGCCATTCTCGCTCCCTTTGAGGCTCGGGACGAAGAAATTCAGCCCGAACCCGGCTCGGATGGGGCCGAGAATCCGAGGGGTGGGGGTTTCAGACCGTTGACCCCCTTTCGGGGATAGTTTCGGTCAGAGGCTTCGCCGGGTAACCTCAATAGATGTTCGATACGCATCTATAGGTATGACGGAGGTGCCCATGACCTTGGAGGACTACCGGACCGCCTTTAAGGCCCTGTACCCCAACTACGGGAGTGAGCCTCTCATGGAGATGTTCGGCATCTCCCGCAGGTACGCCATCAAGATTGCCCACCGTCTCGGTGTCCGCACTTTGCCCCGAGAGAGGCGGACGTGCCGAGAGCAAGGGTGCCCGAAGCCCCTCCGTGCCTACCCCAGCTACACCGGCAACCTGTGCATGGACCACTTCAATCGTCGCCGCAAGGGTTTGGAGGCGGACCCCGTCCTTTTCTTGAGGAGGCTGTTTCACCGGGCCAAGACCCGCTCCGCCAAGAAGGGGATCCCATTCGACCTCACCCAGGAACACCTGCGGGAGCTATGGGTGAGGCAGGGCCGGAAGTGCTACTACAGCCATGTTGAGATGACCACGAAGGGGAGAGAAAGGGACCCCTACGGCGTATCCCTTGACAGGGTGTACCCTGACCAGGGGTACACCCGGGGGAACGTAGTCCTATGTTGCTGGGCGGTGAACATGGCCAAGGGTGAAACCACCTTGGAGGAGTTCTTCCACCTCTGTCGCCAAGTGGCCGAGAACACCCGGTTTCAGGAACTCCTCAAAGTGTGCGGCGATGAAGGTCCAAGAACAGATCCGGTGGTTGGAGGTTCTTGATCCTGGCGGCTAGTGCCTCGACTGCGGACTTGCGTTGTTCGGCGGATTCACGCTCCTCGTCCCAGGGAACATCCCACACCACAACCCCCTGCTGTCTCAAAACCCCGACCATGTGGTCGATCTCCAGTTCGAGGCCCCGGAGGTAGTCGAGGTCGATGGCCGACTCGCAGGCCCGGCCGGTCTCGGACTCCATCCGCTTGGCGACCCGCTCGTTGCAGATCTCGGGTGAGGCCAGGACACGGATGCAGATGGTGGGCAGGAGGACGCTGGCCGTCATGCCGTGGTACAGGGCGCTGTAGGAGTCGAACTCCCGCTGGGACATGAGGCCGGACTTCAGTTGGAGCCTGGCGAAGGCGGTATCGCCGAAGTACGAGCGGTCGAGGACAGCGTGCCCGAAACCCTGCATGGCGTGCCACTGGGCCTGAAGGTGCATCCTGAAGCGGGCCGCAAGCTGGTGGACCTGGAGGGTGAAACTCCACCGAGCGGGTTCCTCGTAGTAGTCGGCGAGGTAAGGGTTCTTGCCCCCCTTCTCGTCGGGCTCGAACAGCGTGAGCGTCTGGGGTCCAAGGGCCTGCCCAAGCTCCCGGCTCAACGTGGTCTTCCCTGACCCGATGAGCCCTTCGATGATGACGACCTTGCCCCTCATTGCAGTCCTCCGAGTGCATCCACGATGCGAGCGACGGTGATGTAGGGGTCGGCCATCGGGTCGAGCCCCCGGTCTTCGATGAAGCTGAACCCGCCCCCAGTGGCGATCCGTGTAGGGCCGGCGATGCCGACTCTCGTGTTCGGCACCCAGGAGAGCCGTGAGGGGCTCCCCTTCGGGAACTTGATCTTGGCCTGGACGATGTCGGCGAGCGTCTGGGGGTCTTCCGGGTCCACCGGGGACCGCACGGCTGCGGTCGAGTAGTAGACCGAGCAGTTCGTGTACTCCAGACCGAAACCGTTCTCCCGAGCGATCTTCTCCAAGAAGTACCGCCCGAAGATCAGGTTGTCCGGCACGGTGGCCGCCGACGGAGGGAGCTTGTCGATCACGTCAGGGAACGCTCGTGGTCCAACCTTGAAGCTCCAGTTACCCGAGGGGGCATCCACCTGTCCCGAGTGCAGGAACAGCCCGGCGTCCAGGCAGGCGCACAGGTGACGCTCGGCAGCGATGTAGTGCTCCTTCCCTGGCTTGTCGGTGAATGTGTACCCCTGCCGGAAGCCCCACCACGTCCCGTGGGGATCCTTGGTGGCTTCGACGACCTGGCGCAAAACCGACCGGGTGTTGGTCGGATGGACCTGGTTGTCCTCGGCCCGTGCCTCGCACAGGCACACGAAGTTGCCCGGCCCTCGCAGGGGGTCGGGCAAATAGTGGGCGGGGTTCAGGAGGATCCGTTCGGTCTCCTTGTTGTGGTAGGTGACCGTGGCGACCCACGGTTCGAGCACGGGAACCACGTCCCCGGTGCCGACCTCCATGACCAGGTAGATGGCCTTTTTCTTGACGTGGATGTTCCCAGCGCCATCCAGCCAGATGTAGTCGGCGAGGCCCATCCCCCGGACGGCCTGATCGCCTCCTTGAATTGCTCTCAGCGTCATCGAGGCACCTCAGAGGGCTTCGGGGGACTCTACCCACGCCCGTTTTTTAGTGGGCGGGTCCCCCGGGTAGATGAGATGTTCATTGGCGTACCACGCCGGGTTCAAGGGTGATAGGCACTGAGCCCTCCGGCGGTTCTCCTGCCCCTCTGAGCGACGGGAGGGACATCAGGCCACGGTCGTGGGGTTGTTCATCAGGCCCCCGAGGTGACCCCTCGGGGGGCCTGACCTTTTACTCCACCCACGCCCCGGGTAGATGATGCAGGAGGAGCCGTTGGAGACCCCTGTACTGCACTACGACTACTGGCTGGGCCAACGCCCCGACTGGCGGCGGTTCATCCTGCAAGGGCTCAAAGGGGACACGACCCTCTTGAAGTTGGAGTACCTGCTGCTCAAGGGCCATGCCCCTTCGAGGGCCAATTTCCTGGCCGCCATGTTCGGGTATGCGCTCGAAGGCCAGCAGGTCTTCATGGTCGGACCCAAGCTCCAGAAGCTCCTTGGGGAGACCGACACCTCCAAGGTGCCACTGGAGTTCCTCAAGCTCCCGTTCCACAGCTTTTACATCGCCCTGGCCGAGTCCGAGGTCATGCTCTTCGACGTGGACACGGGCTACCACCCGGCCACCGGCATCTACGTCCACCTGGTCGATCCCGACATTCCCGCCGTCCTGCTGTGCTTCTGGGGCCGGGAGAACGAGAACTCCAGGGTGGCCGGGGACGACTCCCTCCAGTGGGTCAACCTCTCCCTGGCCGAGGCGGTAAGCGAGCGGGATCCCGACGGCACAGCCTACGTGGACATCGACGCCTACGTCGAGAAGCTCTACAGCGACCCCTATCGAGACGAGTCCGATCAAGGGACCAAGCGGATGGCCCACCAGGACAAGCACTGGCAGTCGGCCAAGGCTCTGGTCCGGCTGGTCATCAACCTCATCCTTTACGTGAACAGCGAGTCCTCGGAGAGGCAGGCCGTACCCGGTAAGGCCCCCGGCCGTCGAGCCATGCTCTCGAAGAAGCTCAAGGGGACCAAGAAGCCGAAGAAGCGTGCCCGGCTTCAGCGGGAGATCGATGCCATCTCACAGGCTCGGGTCGTGTGGCTGGGCAAGCGGATCGAGGAGGAGCCGGAGTACGAGGACCCGGACGCCGACCCAACGCCGGGGGAGACCACTGGCCGCAAAGTCCGGCGTCACCGGCGGCGGGGCCACTGGCACCACTACTGGACCGGCCCCAGGGTAAAGGCCGACGGCACCCGGCAGAAGGGGGACAAGGCGGTTCTCCGCTGGGTTCCACCTCGCTGGGTAGGGTCGGACATCGGGTCGCTCCTGCATGAGCGAGGGACCACCTACAAGTTCAGGGCGGAGAAGGAAGACCACGACCGCCCGGAGGGAACCAAATGATGCTCGGTTTTCTTTTGATACCCCACACTTTGGTGGAAACCCAAGGTGCGGAGTATCAAATGAGCAGGAAAATCGACCCCACGGACATCATCGGCGAGACCTATGGTCACGTCGTTGTGCGTGCCCTTCTCCGCAGAGAGCCCTACAAAGGGCGGTTCCAGTACCTCTATGAGGGGCACTGTCTTCATTGTGGGGAGGTATCCGAGTTCATCCGCAACAACCTCCTCACAGGGCATACGCAGTCCTGCGGCTGCCTGCGGAGACGAGCAGGGGGAGACCATCCTTGCTGGGGCGGTCACGGGGAGATCAGTGCGGCTTTCTGGAAGCACATCCTGAAACACGCCGAGGCGAGGAGGCTGCCTGTCGATGTCACCATCGAGGATGCGTGGGCGCTGTTTCTTGAACAGGAACGGAAATGCGCTCTTTCTGGGGTCCCGCTGGTCTGCGGCCCCCGCCAACGAGATCGTACCGCCTCCCTCGACAGGATCGACAACTCGAAAGGGTACGTGGGGGGGAACCTTCAGTGGCTCCACAAGGACATCAACTGGATGAAGGGGCGATTCTCACAGGATGATTTTGTCCGGTGGTGTCACACGGTTGCCCTGCACCAGAGAGGAGAGACCCATGTTGTTTGAAATGGCTGTGGGTGATGCTTTTGGTGCGGGCTTCGAATACGCACCAGCCGACTTCGTGAAGGCCCACGCCCCTCGCCTCATCTACATGAGGCACCCCAAGTGGAAGGGGCCTCCGGGGATGTACACGGACGACACCCAGATGTGCATCGCTCTGGCGGAGTTGATGCTCCGCAAAGACCCGATGACCTGGACGCACTACGACATCGCTCGTGCCTTCGTGGCGACGTTCAAGCGGGACCCCCGGCCCGGGTACTCCGGCAACTTCTACCGGCTCCTTCAGCAGATGGAGACCGGCTGGGACTTCCTGCGGGCGGTCCAGCCGAATTCCGACAAAAGCGGCGGGGCCATGCGGGCTCCGGTCATCGGGCTCCTGCCGAGGATCGACCAGGTGGCCTACGTGGCCCGCCTTCAGGCGAGCCTGACCCACTGCACGCCCATCGGCATGGACGCCGCCGTGGCCTCGGCGCTCATGTCCCACTACTTCTACTACCGGCTCGGCCCCAAGCGGGAGCTTCCCTGGTTCCTCGACACCAAGGGCCTGAGCATCGGGTTCGCCAAGGTCTGGGACAAGCCGGTTCACAGCCGTGGAGACGAACACGTCCTGGCCGCCCTCACAGCCATCGTCGAGAACGACTCGATGGCGGACATCCTCCGGGCGAGCGTGGCTTTCACCGGGGACGTGGACACGGTGGCCGCCATCGCCCTGGCCGCCGCCAGCTTCTCTGACGAGGTGGACCAGGGTCTCCCGGCGGGGCTCGTGGACAACCTGGAGGACGGCAAGTTCGGGCGGGACTTTCTCACGGCCCTCGACGACCGGCTGATGGAGAAGTTCCCACGGCCGGAGCAGGATGTGCCGGAGGGCGGCCCCCAGGACGGGAGGGCGGCCGAGGATGGCCCCGCCCTCTGGCACTGCACCGACTGCGGCTACGAGACCAGCTTCGACGATGCAGAGCCCGAGGGGGACTTCGTCTCCTGTCCCGAGTGCGGTGGGCTGGACAGCCTCGGCCGGGTACACGAGCCGAGCGATCTCCTCATCTCGGACCTTTTCGAGGTTTAGTTTCCCCGAGTTGGGGGTAAGCTCACCCAGGAGGAACAACATGAGCCATACGTTCCAGGTCGGCGAATCCCCCATCCCCGAGTGGTTCGCCAAGCATCGCCCCGAGATGAAGCACTGGCTGGACGACCGCAACGTCCGGGCCAAGGTGAAGGGGGACACGACCCTGCACGCCTCGGCCGCCCGGACGGTCGGCGGCACCTCGCCGCTGTTCCACGCCCTGGGCTACGCCTTCAACAACCACTGCCCGCTGGTGGTCACGCCGGACGCCGTCTAGCTGACGATCCTCACCGGGTTGACGCACCACATTGACACGGATCCCGAGGGTCTCCGGCACCACTTCGTCGCCCATGAGGGGAAGAAGACGCTGGAGGTCCGGGTACAGGCCCCGAGCATCCATGCCTGCTCGCCCGAGATCTGGGAGGGGGGCGTCAAGGGCGACGGCGGCTTCTCCGACCAGCTTCGGGACAACCTCAACCCGAAACGGTACGACCTCATCGTCAACGACTTCTCGACGACCTCGGACACCGACCGCCTCTCGTCCCAGATCGCCCTCATGGGGGCGATGAAGCACTGGTTCGAGTACAAGATGATGCTCTGCTGCGACCTCACCCGGGTCACCGTCGAGGGCACCCCCGAGGACTGGGGCAACATCATCGACCGGGTCCGGGTCTTCGACGAGTTCGGCCTCTCGTGGTGGACCGAGCACCTGCTCCCGGTCCTCGACCAGATCCGTCTCGCCGCCGAGGCCACGCCGGACATCGAGTTCTGGAAGGCGGCTTACCTCAAGCACCGCAAGGGCTCGGGCGGGGACTATACCGATGGCTCATCAAGAGCAAGTTCCCCCAAGGATTCCAGGTTCTCTGCATGAACTGCCAGTGGATCAAACGCCATGGGGAGTGCGGCTACAGCGAAGTTTAGTCCTGCCGCCCCGAGGGTAGGTGCGTTGAGAACTAGGGGTCATGCCATGCGAACCCTCGAAGCCTGGATCATCGACGACCTGCTCCGGCAGGAGAGGGAGGGCCGGGAGCGAGAGCGCCCGGCCCTCCGGCTCCCCATCGGACCGCCTCCCGGTTGGATCCCGCCTCCTCCGTCCGATGACATCGAGGAGGCCCCCGAGCGGGGCGTGATCATCATCGACCTGAACGGAGGGGAAACGATTCGGCTTTAGCAACCGAACCTCGTGTGTAGAGTACTCGTGGCCATGAACCGCCAGAAGCTCATCGACCATTTCCGGTCGCTGCTCGCCGCAGAACAGGCCAAGAGGTCCAAGCGGGAGAAGTACGTCCTGTGGGGGGACGAGGAGGTCCCCGAGTGGCTCAAAGCCGAACTGGAGATGCTTCTGCGGGAGGTCAACGCCCAGCGGGAGGCCAGGGACCTCAAGCCCGTGCAGATGAGAGACATCCGGCGGCTCGATACGATGGCTTGTGGACACTCGGATTACAGCCTCAAGCTGGCCCTCTACTGCGTTGAGGCGTGTTACGGGGATGCGGTGGAGCCCTGATGCAGGTTTTCGCCACCATCGTCTTCTGGTGGTGCCTCGGAGGCGTATGCTTCCTGCCCCTCCTGATGCTCATGGAGACCGTGGCCGCCATGGTCCGGGGGCCAGAGTACATGATCTGGGTCCAGAGGCACATGAAGGAGCACAAGACGAAAAACGGGCCGCTCGCCCTCACCATCGGGTGGCTCATTGTCTGGCCCTTCGTCCTCCTGACGTGGATGCGGGCCGGGTGGAACCGGCAGACTTTCTTGGAATGGAACATCAACCGGGGTCTGGCCCAGGCGGAGGCCGATCAGACGAAAAAGACCCAAGCCCGGAAAGCGACCCAAGCTCTCACAGACGCCCTGGGGACCCATCAGGGCCGCATCTGGATGGTCCCCGTCATCATGGGAGTGCCCTTCCAGTCCTACCTGCGGGCCATCGCCGTTGGAGACGACCTCGTTTGTTCGCACCTGGTCATCACCATCCCGCCCGAAGACCGGATCATCGTCCTTCGCATGGGGGTCGTGATGACGGGGAAGACACCGGAGCCTTGCACGGAATCGCCCGACCTCCAAGTGGGGCTCGACCGGCTTGATGAAGCGGTCGCCTGGTGCGAGAACGACCATCACTGGAACCACCTGTGCCGGGCCGGAACGCAAGAGCAGCGGAAGCTGTTCGCAAGGGGGATGGGATGAGGCTGCTGGCTGCCTTGCTCGCCCTCCTGGCCCCAGCTTCGGCCGCCGCCGTCGAGGTCACCGAGACCTACAGCCCCCTTGTGGCCGACCTCGTCTACACCGAGACGCCTCCGGCCGAAGCCGACTGGCTGGTCTACGTCACAACACGGCCCATCGAGGCCAAGGGGACCTTCCTCGTCTGGTTCTTCGATGAGGACCCAGAGGAGATCCCGTGCGGAGCCACGAGGGTCTTCCGTGCCAAGACCCGGGCGTCCGCCCAGGTCAAGGTCGCCTTCGTGAAGGCCAGAGGTCACGCCCGCTGCAAACGGAAGTGCGACCTGCTCCGTTACCCGTAGAAGGGCTCCAGCCGAGCCTCCTCTGCTTTGATGATGGCATTGGCAGTGTCCTCGGTCAGGGTCAACTTGTAGACACCCCCAACCTCTCGGAAGGTCTTCCTGGTGTGGCAGTTCGCACACCGTACATCGCACTTGTTGATCTTCGTGGGGAGGCAGAGAATCACCACGTCGTCCGCCTCCCAGTTGACCTTGGAGCGGCGGGACATCTCCTTCACCTGACGGACCTGACGCCGAAGGAAATAGATACGGTCACGACGACCGAACTTGCACATGCCGCCCGAGAGCTTCGGGCGACCCTTCCGGCGGCTGCTGCACTTCATGCAGCCACGGCCCTTGATCTTGGCGAAGTAGGTGTCCGCCAACTCGCACACGCAGTCCACGTTCGACCCAGTGGGGTCTCCGTGGATCAGGGCGAGATGGTCAGAGCGGCGACGGGCGGCGACCCGGCGGGTGAGCCGGATACGGCGAGCACGCTTTGGTTCCTTCCACATGCGGTCCTCCTCGCCGTGCGGGCGCTACCCGCACGGGCGTGATTAGGAGGAACTGCGCTGTGGACAGCGTGGTCATCGCCGCTCCAGGGTACTATGGCTCGGCGAGAGCGGCAAGAAGCTCGTCCTTCTTCATCTTGGAGAAGCCGGTGAGGCCCTTCTCCTTGGCGAGAGCCTTGAGTTCGGGCACGGTCTTCTCGGCGAGGGAAGTCCCCGCCTTCTGGATGGTCACCTGGTCGTCGGCGGTTCCGAGGATGCCGTCCTCGCCCGCCTCGACCTTGGCCTCGACCACCCCTACGGGAACGATGGTCTCCTTGGGGAGCTTCGCCGCCTCGGCCCTGGCGATGGCGTCGGCCCGCTTCTGCTCCCGGGCCTCCCGCTTCTCGGCGAGCCGGGCCAGGTTGGCCTCTCGGTTGGCGGCGTTCTTCTCCTGAGCCAGCTTCGCAGAGGCGACACGAGCATCGTGCTCGGCCTTCTTCTTCGCCTGCTTGGCCTCCCAAGCATCCATGTGGTGCTGGACGACCTCAACCCCCAGGATGCGGTGAGCATCGAGGATCTGCTGGCGGTTGTAACCCCCGGTCCTGGCGTACTGGTTGACCACTTTCTTGGCGATGCGGGCGTTCATGAAGCCTCCCTGAGCACGGCCTACCTTACCCGAGCCGAGACTAAAACATCCCCTGGCCCGAGTCCCTGCCGATCAGGGGTAAAAGGTCGTGGAGGTTGAACGCCATGCAGATCACATTCGCAACCAATGCCTCCGAAGGTCTGCACGCAGCAGCCTTGGAGCAGATCGGCCACCTGGGAGGGGAAGGTACGCTCCTGTTCCTCCAGACCAGGAAGAAGGGTGTCCAGCGAGGGGTGGCTGGAGCCAAGCAGGTCTACGGAGACGACCTGGTTCAAGTTCTCCTGTGGACCGGGTTCACCTACAAGGCCATCATCGAGCGTTCCCAGCGGAAGCTCGACGAGATGCTCACGACCGGCACGATCATCAGCGACCTCACCAAGGCAGCACACGATCACGGTGACGGCGGAGCAAACATCGCCGACTCCTCGGCCGCCATCCAAGAGGTCCAGGCGTGGTTCGGGCGCATCCTCGCCGACCCCAAGCAGAAGGATGAGGGAGCCGACGAGGGACCCGAGAGCGTCTGGGAGCCCCTGGAAGTCAACGGGGTCAAGGTCCCCCTCTGCCGGGTCTATCGGGGCACCGCACGGCCAGGAGACCCCCGGGCTCCCATCCCAGGACACATCTACGTCCAGGGGGTCAAGCTCGGGGAGAAGGTCGTCGAGGCATCCACCAACGGCCGGTGGAAGGCGGAAAGCAGCCACAAGACCATCGCCAAGGACATCCTTCGGTCCTGGCTCCCCGTGGGGCTCTACGCCCAGTATGTCCTCGACCCAGGCATCACGGCCCACCTGGTCGCCGGGAAAGGGGCGGGCAACCACGCCGTCGCTGCCGGAGTCCCCGTGGACCCCGAGGCCATCCGCAAGCTGTTCAAGATCGCCTAACGCTGGCGTTCGATCCAGAGGTCTGCCACCCGCCGTGCGCTCTCCGGGGAGGAGAAGTAGCCGGGGTGGTTGCTCAACCCCTTGGCAACGTACTTCATCTCGGGCAACGACCAGAGGGACCCGGTCGGGGTGGTGCCGTTGGGCCGACGAAAACGAGGAACTCGGCCCCGTCGATGCCCCACGGGAACTCCCGCACCGAGATCACGTCCCACTTCGCCTGAGCGTTGGACCAGTGGAAGCTGAAGGCTTTCTTGGCCCCCCGCATCTTCGCCACCTGCTGTGGCTGCCGCCAGAAGACCCGTGTGATGGTGTCCCCCGGAGATCACTTTGGGGATCTTGTGGTGCTTCGTGATCTTTCCCAACAAGGGGACAAGCACCGGCTCATTGAGGTTCGGTGCTCTTGCGGGGGCACAGCGGAGGTACTGTTGGAAAACCTCACTTCGGGGCGACAGGGCTCTTGCGGTTGCCAGAAGGGTAATACGACCCACGGGCTTTCGGGTTCTCCCGAGCACCAGACATGGCGGTCGATGCTTTCTCGGTGTACCAACCCGAACGACGTGTCGTGGCAGAACTACGGAGGCCGGGGGATTACCGTGTGCCCCCGCTGGCAGACCTTTGAGATGTTCTATGAGGACATGGGGCAGAGGCCCCATGGGCACACCATTGAGAGAGATGATACGGACGGCCCCTACGACCCCATCAACTGCCGCTGGGCCACCATGCGGGAACAAGGGGCCAACAAGCGGAACACCATCCGTCTGGAACTGGGTGGGCGTACTCAAACCATCATGGAGTGGGCAGTCGAGACAGGTCTTCCTGCTCATGTGATCCGTCGCAGGATTCGTCGGGGCTGGGAACCGCATCGTGCCCTCACCCAGCCCTACCAGATGAAAAACCGCCATTGAGTCGAGACACTTTTTTGCCCCGATTGTCCCTGTCCAGACACCACCGTAGGAAACGCCCAATCGGCATGGACTTGTGGTTCTGGTAGAACCCCGCCGAGTTGTATTGCGCCTTGTACGCCTTGAGGGCCTCATCCTCGGTGTCGAACCCCACCATCACTTTGTCCTCATCATATTTCTTGGTCTTGGGGTCTTGCTGCCGCACCACCACGACGAGGGGGCTATCTCCATTGGGACCGACGTAGATGTCTACCGGGTCGTGATCTACACCTTCAGTTTGGTCCACCTCGCCGTAATGATGCTTCATAACCACCTCCCAAGGCGTTCCATCAGGGTCTACGCCTTTACGTGTAGATCCCCGGACGTTCTCGACATGGATGGCGAGCCCTTGGAAGTCGATGAACCCCTCAAAAGGGAACTCCGACCCAAAAGGGAACTCCGACCGCTTCTTGCGTGGGGGCTGCACCTCGACCTTCGATGTGCTTAAAGGCACCTTGAACAGCCCTTTGGCGACCATGTACCGGCGTGCCACTCGACGAACTGATGTGGACCAGTCACCGTTGGGGCCTTTGCCACGACGGACTGAGCCGGAGACGTTCTCTTCGTCGATCTTGAGCCCTTGGAAATCGATGAACCCCTCGAACGGGTGATCTTTCCGCTTGACCGTCGGCGACTCGACCTTGACCGGGTAGAAGGTGTGCGGTGCTTCGATGATCTTCTGGTTGGTTCTTGCCGTCCTGCCCTTGTGCCCGACGGGCTCGACCACCCAGTCCTCGGCATTGTCGAAGCGGTTGAGGACCGGCTTGACGAGCCGAAGGGCTTCCTGGTCCGCCCTGGCGTCGTCCTGGGCGTAGAACTCCTTGGTCCACAGGGGCTTGGCCCCGGGTTCGTCGGAGAACAGGTAGACCTTGTACTTCAGCCGGGCCGCTGTCTTGGAGAGGCGCTGACCCAAGAGGTACACGTTCGTCTCGTGGGCGTTGGCCGTCGCCATGAGGAAGTCGTCGAGCCCGAGGGTCATCTGCTGGAGGCCCTTCAGGGCCTCATAGGTCTTCAGGAAGTGAGTCTGGAGGAACTGCTCGATGGCCCAGGCCCTCCGGTAGAGATCGGGCTCCTGGTCCCACTCATGGGCCAAGAGCGCCTGCCATTTCATCTGCTCTGGGAAGTTGACCGCCTCGGCCCCGAACATGGCGACCATCTTCTCCGCCAGGGCGTCGATCTCCTTCGTGAAGCCCTCGTAGAGGCGCTCGAACAGGAGATGGTCTCCGTAGCTGGTCCCCTCGACGGTCCAGTGGGCCGTCCAGTGGCTCTGCTGAGCGGCCCGGAGGGCGGCCAGGAGGTGTCCGAGAAGCTGCTGAGCGACGGTCTGGTCGGCCATGGGGGACGCCTTTTTCAAGGCGGGGTTGGTCCAACCCGTGATGAACTCCTCGAAGTCCGACTTGTAGCGGACGATGTGATCGAGGACGGTCCCCACCAGTTCGGCCAGGGCCTCACGCTCGGAGTCGAACTCCTTGGGCCGCATCCCGCTCCACATCTTGATGCCCGGCTTGAGACCGCTGCCGGTCCACAGGTAGTCAGAGAGGCGTGGGTGGTCGAACTTGATGATCCACTTGTCGAAGGACTTGGCCACCCTGGGGTTCTGTTTACCAGGGGCTTTGCGCCACCCA
>Ga0210050_1001330_pt1 | contig 27175 bp, 26 predicted proteins | sample CryGey132114_all_FD_185463 | JGI IMG/M metagenome (GOLD analysis project Ga0210050, IMG submission 185463) | Groundwater microbial communities from aquifer - Crystal Geyser CG22_combo_CG10-13_8/21/14_all (SPAdes) (version 2) | ecosystem: Environmental > Aquatic > Deep subsurface > Groundwater ... | reverse complement strand
ACAAGACTTATTCTCGTCTCATGAAGTTTGTCAGTTAAAAGTGCTTTGGGATAAAAATGGAATTTATCAAAAGTTTTTAAAAGCTAACTTATGGTCAAAAAAATATTTAGCAAATTGGAAGCCTTAGCTAGATGGCTACAATTAAAATATATGGCTTCTCGACGGACAACCGAGATAGTTGAGCCTGGTCGAATTCGCTTTCATCCCCAAGACTGCCGGAAGTGGATTTTAAAAGAATACAAAGAAAGATTAAATAAATTGGGAATTAAATAATGGATATTTTGTCCCATGCTCTTTGGGGAGCAACAATTGTTAGAGAAAAAGAGCTTTTACCTTTAGTCATAGGGGTGTCTATTTTTCCAGACGTAGGTTCTTTACCTCAGGTTTTTGAGGTTTTAGGCTCTTATTACAAAGACCATCAAAGTGGGATTAGAAGAAATTTTAGAGAGTTGTTGGCTGACTGGAAAAAGATTCAACCAAGCGAGTTTGCCCTCAACTTCTATCATTTTTTCCATAGTTTTATTGTCTGGTTGGAAATTACTATCCTTCTGTTTTTGGTAGCAAAAGATCTTCTAGTTGTCTCTCTTATTTATTTGGTTCATCTTATTATTGATATTCCTTCTCACAAAGAAGCAAGGCCACTTTATCCCTTTTCTAATTTTCGTATTAAGGGAGTTTACTTTTTAGATAATAAATGGGTTTTTGTGGTTAATATCTTGCTTTTAATTATTGTTAATGTTTTTATCTTTATCCTGGCTTGAAGTGAAATGGTGATAAAATAAGAACAACCTATGGACCCTCGGATGTATTCTTTAATCAGCGTTATTTTTGTTAGCCTTCTTTCTTTTGTTGGGGTTTTGTTTATTGCCATCAAAGAAGAAAAATTAAAAAAGATTCTTTTGTTTTTAGTTAGTTTTGCCGCCGGCGGACTTTTGGGCGATTCTTTTATCCATCTTTTGCCTGAAGCAGTTGAAGAAGATGGGTTTAGTCTAAGCGTTTCTTTAGCGGTTTTAGTGGGTCTTTTGCTGTTTTTTGTTTTGGAAAAATTTATTTGTTGGCGCCATTGTCATATTCCTACTTCCAAAAGCCACCCCCATCCGGTTGTTTTTATGAATCTGATTGGCGACGGATTTCATAATTTTATTGATGGAGCAGTGATTAGCGCCAGTTTTTTAACTACCATTCCTTTAGGAATAGCAACTACCCTGGCGGTCGTCCTTCACGAAATTCCCCAGGAGATTGGTGATTTTGGCGTTCTTCTTCACGGAGGACTTAGTAAAAACAAAGCTCTGATTTTTAATTTTGCCTCAGCCTTAGCGGCAGTTGGGGGAGCAATCTTAGTTTTGATTTTAGGAGAAAGAATTGTTGGAGTTTCTCAACTTCTTATTCCTTTTACCGCCGGCGGCTTTATTTATATTGCCGGCTCGGATTTAATTCCCGAACTTCATAAAGAAACCAATCTTGCTAAATCATTAATTCAAATGGTAGGATTAATTTTAGGAATTGGGATAATGTTAATTTTACTTTTTATTTAGAGCAACGCGAGAAACAAGGTTCTGCACGAAGTGCAGGTTCTTATTGAATAGAAGGGGGGTGAATACATTTATGAATTGTCAATCATGTGGAATGCCGATGGATAAACCGGAAGACCATGGTGGTGGCAGACCAGACAATCTTTATTGTAAATATTGTACCGATGTTCAAGGAAATCTTTTACCTCGAGAAACAGTTAAGCAAAATATGGTTCAGTTTTATACTCAAAAAATGGGGAAGACTCCAGATGAAGCGGCAATTGAGGTAGATAAAATTATGGCCACTATGCCTGTATGGCAAGTCGGAGCAGCGCCAGTTAGTGAACCGCCAGTTCCACCAACATCGGAACCAATAATACCAACCGAACAACCAACTGAACCAGTCGAGCCACAAATTACAGAACCAACAACGCCGACTGAGCCGACGACCGAACCAATAGCACCGCCAGTCAAATCAGAGGAAGAGACGCCAACTACTTGACTCACCTAATCTTAGCACTCGGCTTTTCAGTATTATTCATACACGCCTCATGCTGCGATCTCCGGCGGGTCTGCGGGGTTTACCCCTTGACAAATCTGTTATTAGCCTATAGAATAGCAGTTGTCACTTGAAAGTGATAATTTTTTTGCTATAATGAGCATGGCGAATTACAAGCTTTGCTTATTACGAAGTAACAAGCTCTGCTTATAATTTATTCAATATGGCGAGAACAAAAAAGAAAATAGTTACTCCAAAATTAAAGCCAATGGCTGGTTATGCTTTAATTGAGCCAGTTGAATTGGAAAAGAAAACTGCCGCTGGGATTGTTCTTCCTGATACTCATGATGAAAAATCTCAAAAAGGAAAAGTGATTGCTATTGGTGGACCCCAAGTTACTGATTCTGGGCGAAAAATTGTCCCTGAATTTAAGGTCGGCGATATTGTCATTTACAAAAAATGGGGCGGGGATGAGGTTAAGTTTGGCGTTTCCGGAAAAGAATTAATTTTTGTAAAATTTGAGGATGTGCTCGCGGTAGTTCGATAAGGAACTTGTCTTGAGCGAGCGAAAGCGAGTCGAAAGATGGCTAAACAACTTTTATACGCTGAACAAGCCAGAGAAAAATTGAAAAAAGGCGTTGATGCTGTAGCTAAAGCCGTTGGCACCACTCTTGGTCCAAAAGGGAGAAATGTCGCCCTAGATAAAAAATGGGGTGCTCCTTCGGTGGTTCATGATGGGGTTTCCGTTGCCAAAGAAATTGAGCTTGAAGACCCGTTTGAAAACATGGGTGCCCAGCTGGTTAAAGAAGCGGCTGATAAAACTAATGATATTACCGGAGATGGAACAACCACGGCCACGATATTAGCGCAGGCGATTGTTGATGAGGGAATTAAAAATATCACTGCCGGGGCCAACCCAATGATTTTAAATAAGGGAATTGAAAAAGCCGCCGCCCAGGTAGTGGAATCAATTAAAAAACAAGCCAAACCCGTTCGAGATAATTCGGAAAAAATTACTCAAGTAGCGACTATTTCTGCCCAAAATGCTGAAATTGGAGCCAAAATTGCCGAAGCAATTAAAAAAGTTGGTCCGGATGGAGTAGTCACAGTTGAAGAAGGCAAAGGCTTAGAATTGGTGATTGATTATAAAGAAGGAATGGAATTTGACAAGGGTTATATCTCCGCTTACTTTATTACTGATCCAGATACAATGGAGGCAACAATTGAGGAACCCTACATTTTACTCACCGACAAAAAAATTTCTTCCCTTCAAGAATTGCTCCCCTTTTTGGAAAATCTGGTTAAGGCGAGCAAAAACTTAGTCATTATTGCCGATGAGGTCGAAGGCGAAGCTTTAGCAACTTTGGTGGTTAACAAGCTTCGAGGCACGTTTAATGTTTTGGCAATTGAGGCTCCAGGATTTGGCGACCGAAGAAAGGAGATGCTTGGAGATATTGCCATTTTAACTGGTGGGACAGTTATTTCCGAAGATGTAGGCAGAAAACTTGAAGAAGTAACTATTGACGATTTGGGTCAAGCTGAGAGAGTAACGGCTGATAAAGACAATACCATAATTGTTGGTGGTAAAGGTAATAAAGCAGATATAAACGGAAGAATTAAGCAAATTAAAGCCGAGCTTGAGAAAACCACTTCTGAATTTGATAAAGAAAAACTTGAGGAAAGATTGGCAAAATTAGCCGGCGGAGTGGCGGTAATTGAGGTTGGAGCAGCCACAGAAACAGAAATGAAGGAAAAACAAGAGAGAGTAAAAGATGCGGTTTCCGCTACCAAAGCCGCCATTGAGGAAGGAATTGTTCCTGGAGGTGGAGTAGTTTTATTGACGGCGGCTGAACAAATTGAAACAAAAGGATTAACTGGTGATGAATTAACGGGAGCAAGAATTGTTAAAAAATCCCTGGAATCCCCGACCAGACTTTTGGCAGAGAACGCTGGGGTTGATGGAGAAGTTGTGGTAGCAGAAATCAAGAAAAAAGAAAAAGGAGTTGGTTTTGATGTTTTGAACGGAGAATATGTGGATATGATTAAAGCGGGAATTATTGATCCAGCCAAAGTTACCCGAACCGCTCTTCAAAATGCCGTTTCTGTGGCGATGATGATTTTAACCACCGAAGGTTTGATCTGCGACATAAAAGAAGCTGAAAAAACCCCACCGACGCCAGGTGGGGGAGGAATGGAATATTAATATTAAGAGAGATCAATGGGGTGGCAATAAGGTAAAGAGTTTCTTTGAATTAAGTTCTTCTTAATTTTCATTAAATCCTTTATTTTTTCAGTGTGGCGCTGGTATGGTTCGATAAGCTTGGTAAATTTCCAAAGTGCGACCTTCTTTGTTATTGCTAATCTCCATAAATCTTTTTTGTTTTTGAAGCCTTGTTTATTCATATATCCTTGTTTCCTCGATAAGAAAAATTTATTTTCTACCCCTATGTCATATAGGAAGTGAGAAATAATATCAATAATATTTTTATCGTAGGTTTGGAGTTCAAAAATAGCCCAACCAATTTTTCCTAATTTGTAGTAAGGCTTTCTCAAATAAAAAGACCCCTCAGCATCGACATATCCGGCTAAAAATGATAAAAAATAATTTTTATTAGATAAAATCCACTCTTCTATTTTATCCTCTTTTGGCAAGAGGAATTCAAAAGATTTATTTAAAAAACAGCAAATTTCAAAAGTTCCTCTCGGAGCTAGAGCTTGATAAATACCGCCATATTTCTTAAAAAGGTTTCTAATTAATCTAATCTGAGCTTTTTTCGTTGAGGAACACCTAACACAGATGATATTTTTGGGGCTGAAAACATTTAGGTCTCCCAACCGAAACCCAATCATATACGCTTTTTCAAGCAAATTACCATCAAAGTTGCGTTTCTTATATTTAGAGGTTCTATTATCTAAACCACGACTACGAATCCCGTAACTTTTAAATTTTCGTTCAATACCACCCTCACTACGATGAATAATTCTGGCGATTTTAGCAAGTGATAAGCTACGCTTTTTATAAAGATATTTAAGTTTTTCTTTAGAAATTCTGATGGGTTTGGTTAAACCTAGGTGTCCGCGAGATTCAATGCTATATTTTTTCATTCGGTTGACAATTGTTACATGATTGCAGCCGTATTTTTGGGCGATTTGCCCAGTAGAAAGTTTCTGTTTGTGATAAAGATTTCTTAATTCTTGCTTGGAGATTTCAAATTTCTTTTTGGCTTCGGAAATACTACGAGTTTTAATCTTGTATTCTCTAAGCAGGCGATGGATTGGAGTAGTCGAGTAGCCTAATTTTGAAGCAATTTGAGCAATAGGTAAGCCTTGGTCCTCATAGAGATTCTTAAGTGTTTTTCTAGGGATGTTTATTTTATTCCATAGGTTGGACATTAAACCTATTATACCCGAAGGAAATACGAAAAGTCAAGTAGAAATTTAGAAAGTAAACCCGCGAAAGCGGGTTTTTTGATAGAATAAAATTGTGATTAAAAATTTTTTAGATTTGTGGAAAGTGCATTTTGAATGGAGCAAAGGGGTTCTCCTTAAGGAAATAAAATCCCTTAAGACAACTGATATTTATTTTGGTTATCCTCAAACTGAATGGTTTAATTTTGCCCTTCCTAAGGTTGAAAAACCAACTGAACTTAACCTGGCTGAGATTAAGAAGGTGCTTTTCCCGGTTAACCCACTGACGGCTATTTATCTTTTTGAAAAACATATCAAAACTGGCTTTCCCAAGTTTTTAAAGAAAAATGGTTATAAATTCATGGGAACAGATACATACATGGTTTTTAATTCAAAGACTCTTAAAGATTTTAAAATCAATATTCCAATAGAGCATATCAATCTATCCAAGTTTCAAGAGTACAATAAGTTAACTTATAAAGTTTTTAGTGAAGCCGGGTATGACGACCTGACATACAACAAAATTTGCCATCAAACACTAACTGGCGAGATGAAAAGTAAAGCCCCAGGTTTTTCTTCAGAATTTTTTATGATTTATGAAAATGGCAAGCCAGCGGCTGGAGCGGGCTTATTTTTAACCAAAGAAATTGGCTATTTCCACAATGACGCCACTTTTAAGGAATACAGAAAAAGGGGCTATCACGCTGCTTTAATTAAAGAGAGGATTAAGTTTTGTTTAGACAAAAAAGTTGAAACTCTTTATTCTATCGTCGAGTACAAAAGCCAATCTTTCAGAAATTACCAAAAATGTGGTTTTGAAACCTGGCAGGTTTGCGAATTGTTCACCTTAAAGAATAAATGAATTGGGTGATTATGATATAATAGTCCCAACTGCCCGAAAGGCAGTTTTTAATTTGAAAGGAGGTGAATCATGAGTAAAGAAACTCTTGCTGAATTAATTGAAAGGATAGAAGGCTTTTCTAAGATTGGTGATGAAGAAAAAGCTTCCTTACAGAAAGGAGTGCTTTACTTCGGAACCTATATAGCAGAAGCTGGTGAGAGGATGCCGACTCGAGATATGGGTGGAGAAATAGATACTCAAGGAAGGTTTTTTACGGCCCTACATGTGCTTCTTGACCTATCAGGTCAGGGTATTCCAGAAGAACTTTTGAGAAAAATAATTGATCTCGCTGGGCACCGGGTAGGCGCAAGGTATAATCCAGAATATGAAATTAAAGAAGAGACCGAAGGAGTAGTATTCGAGGAAAGAGGCGTCTAACCCCCCTTCTCTTACTTCAGAATCGTTAGCGGATTGAAGGTTCGGTCGTTGTCGTAGACTTCCAAATGCAAATGGTCGCCAAAAGCCATACCAGTTGAACCAATAGTTCCAATAACCGTACCTTTGTCAACTTTTTCATTTTCCTTAACGACAATTTTTGAAAGGTGGGCATATAAAGATTTAAATCCAGAACCATGGTTAATAATAATATGGTTTCCGAAACCGAAACGACCAGAAATAGTTTGTTCAACTACCCCATCCATAACAGGATAAACGGGCTCACCAGTTTGTCCATCTAAATCAATACCCCTGTGAAACAGCGAATATCCTTGAGAAACAACAAAGGAATCGGTTGGAACCCGAACTGAACTTTCGGTTGTCAGCTGAACAATTTCCGGATTAATAGTGGTAATTTCCGCTTGGGGATTTCCACTAAAAGCAGAGATTGGGGGAATAAGTATCCCAGTAAATAAAGCGACTAAGGTTAAGTTTAGACCAAAAATTCGCCGAGTTTTTTTGTTTTCAAAAATCTGTCGGAAAATTCGGCTTAAAGGCTGACCAGTTCTTCGTTTATCTTTAATTAATTTAACCACGTAAAAAACTAACTCTTCAACCCGAGCCAATTGTTTTTGTCCGAAATTTAAGGTGTAAGTAACCATATAAAAAATCCTCTCAGATAAACAAGAGAGGATCTAGTCTGGATAGTACCATACAATTGTGGAAAAGTCAAGTTTTGTTTACCCTAGAACCGAAGGGAGACCTGGGGGGGACTCGAACCCCCGTACGCGGTTTTGCAGACCGCTGCGTCGCCACTCCGCCACCAGGTCTTGAATTTATTTTACATTTTATTGGCTAAAAAAGCAATTTTTCCACGAAAAAGGGGCCTAGCTGTTTTGATTTGTCACCGAAGTGACATCAGCGTCGGCCCCCAACACCTTGGTTCTTTCATTACTTGTGGTGCCATTTCATTCTTTCTTGACCCCTTTCGTTGATGCCGCTCTGGCAATGAGAGCCAAAATAAAAAATGGTGGCGACTCACTTCTGAGCAACCGAATGAGATTATTTAGAAACTCCACGAGACAGTTTAGAAATCCCCTAATTACTTCCATTTTTTCCCCTTCGTTCGGAAGCAATCGCCACGGCGCTGCACAAAACGAACCAGACCACTGCAAGTACGATGTCAGTTCTGTGGAAGACGCCACTCTCGGCATATCGCCATCCTCCGATAATGATGGCTACTGCCAGACCGAAAAGAAAAATTACGAACGGCACTTTTCTCCTCCTCTAAATATTCTGTGGCCAGGATTGGCTTATTTAGTTACCAAGGTGCTAAAAAAGCTAACCACCCTTTCTTTAATTGCTCCAATTAAAAAAGGGCAGGGAAAGCTTCAAGTATCCCATAGTCTAGCATACCCCAGCCCAAATGTCAAGCTGGTTGCTCTTATTGACAATCTATGTTATGATGGACGGCAGTTTATTTATACTGAACTTTGCTGAAGTATGAAAAGGAATTGGCTGATAATTATTGTTGCCAGTTTGGCTTTAATCTTAATTGGTTTAATTGTCAAAAATAAATTTTTTGGCAAACCTGGTCCTGGTGCCTTGCAAATTTCTACCACCCCTAAAGCAACAGTTTTTATTGATGGAACTCAAGTTGGCGTTACCCCGTTTTTTGATGATAAGCTAAAATCTGGAGAGCATACGGTCAAGTTGGTTCCTGAAGCAACTACCGATAACTTGGTTAGTTGGGAGGGAAAAGTTAATCTCACTCCGGGAATTTTAACGGCAATTAATCGCAATTTTGCTACCAGCGAAGCTTTTTCTTCGGGAGAAATTATTTGGTTGGAAAAAATATCCTCAAGAGATAAATCTTCCTTATCGGTGATTTCTACCCCTGACCAGGCAGTGGTGAAGGTCGATGGTGAACCAAAGGGATTTTCTCCAGTTTTAGTGGAAAATCTTTCGCCCGGTTCTCATCAATTAAGTGTAGGCACCCCTGGTTATGAAGAAAGAACAATTTCTGCCAAAACCGTGGCTGGTTACAAGCTAATTGTTAATGTTCAGTTGGCCCAAAAAATTGAAGGAATTGAGGAAGCAACTCCAAGCGCCGAGTTGGGTCCAAGTCCAAGCCCGAAAGCCAGTCCAACTCCAAAAACAACCCCAAAACCAACAATAACTCCTCCAGAAAAACCATATGTTTTAATAAAAGAAACCCCAACTGGGTGGTTAAGGGTCCGAATGGAGCCGTCTGCTTCAGCGACCGAAGCGGCTAAGGTTAATCCTGGTGAAATGTTCCCCTATTTGAATGAAGAGAAAAGTGGTTGGTTGAAAATTGAATATGAAGAAGGCAAAGAAGGTTGGGTGAGTGGAGTTTATGTCGAACTTGTAAAGTAGAACCTAGGGTTTGACCCCATACAGAATTCCGACAACCATTAATCCCCAAATTAAAACCGTTGCCAGCAAAGGCTTATCTCCCAAAAGGACTGTCTCTGGTGATTCCGCCCGACTTCCCTGATAAATGATATTCATATAACGCATAATTCCATAAATAACAATAGGGATGGTGAGCATTAACCATTTATTGATTCCCGCTAGGGTTAAAGGTAAAACAGCTAAAAATGGCAAACGAGCACCGATTGGTGGAGGTGGAGCAAAGAAGGTAAATAAAGCATAAGCCAGCCAGGCAGAATTGGCAAACATCGAAAGATATGAATCAAGCAAGGTTGGAGTATAAAAAGTTAAAGTTTTCCGATGAGAAGCAGCCAGTTTTTCCGTTAAAACCGCTAATTCTGCCCGTCTTTTACCTACGGCTAAAAATAAAGCCAAAGAAACAACGCACAAAAGGAACCAGACATTCATGTGGACATTTATAGCAAGGGCGCCAGCGTAAACTCGAAGGACAAAACCACCAGCGATGGAAATAACATCAAGAACGATGATATTTTTTAGAACTAAAGTATAAACAAGCTGAAGAACCAGATAGATAAATTCTGCCAGAAAAAAGAAAAAGTTTTGCCAATAGGCTAAATATAAAGAAATAAAAATGCCGGCAATGGCGATAAATAAAGCAATCGGAATTGGTAATTTGCCAGAAGCTATCGGTCGATTTTTCTTAAATGGATGGAGGCGGTCTTTAGGCAAATCAAAAATGTCATTAATCAAATAAATTGAAGAGGTGAGAATAGTGAAAATAATGGTTGTCCAAACAACAACCAGAAATTTTTTTTGAACAAAAAGATTGCCCGAAAAGACTAAAGGAGCAAAAAGACTTAGGTTTTTGAGCGCCTGTCTTGGTCGGATGCTTTTGAATAGGGCAAGAAGAAATTGAACCACAAAAGTAGCCCCCCAATAATAACTGCTAACATAACAATTGTATAGAATTTCTGAAGACTTCGCAAACTTAAAGCTAAAATACCCAAAATTGCCGTTATTAGCCAATAAAAAACGGCTGTTTTGCGTTTTCCCCAATGCCATTCATCCAAAAGTTTATGGTGAAGATGGCCACGGTCACCCCAGACTGGAGAACGACCAGCGAGAATTCGCCGACCAATAGAGTAAACAGCGTCAATAAAGGGTACGCCCAAAACCACCAGAGCGGTGCCTACCTTGGTGGTTGACAAGATAGCTAGAACTGCCAAAAGAAAGCCGGCCAAGGTTCCTCCTCCGAACCCTGGCATAATTTTTTGGGGATAAAAATTAAAAGGAAGAAACCCAAGATATGCTCCGGCGGTTATCGAGGCTAAAATAACCACCGACCATTGGGTGATATCAGCGGAAAAGCGGAACCCCAAAATGGCAATGGTTAAAGCGGCAATAACGACTATTCCCGGAAGTTGTCCATCAAAACCCTTTGACCAATTGACAATATTTGCCAAAAAAACAATCCAAAAAAGACCAAAAATAACTGCCACTAAAGGAGAAAGGATAATAATTCCTCCCAAAGGATTGGTAATAAAAGAAATGCCAATTCCGCAGCCGACAACCAAACCTGCTGCCAGAAAACAACCGATCAATCTTAAATATGGGTTAAGGTCGAGACGGTCATCGAGAATTCCCATCACTATCATAATTGTTGCCCCAGCTAAGATTCCTTTTAAATGTTGGTCAAAAGGAAGGAAAACTAAACTAGTGATTAGTAACGAAAGATAAATAGGAATTCCCCCACTCCGAGGAATAACTCCTTTATGGGTGTGGGCTGGATGCTTCCGTTTTCTGGGGTTGTCGACCAAACCAAATTTCCAAGCAAGCCTGATAGCTAAAGGGGTGGTGAGAAAAGAAACAACAAAGGCTAAAACTAAAGGAACCAAGATTAAATTTTTAACCATTAAATTACCAATCTGATTATTTGGATAAGCGCAATTAAGCTAAGAAAATTAAAAATAGCAATTATCGCTACCAGAACCTGGGCAATTAGATTTTCTTCCGAAGAAAACGCAATAACCACTAAATTAACCACAAAAACCGTTAAAGAAAAAATGGGAATAAGCAAAAGCCCAACTGGAGTAGTTAATTGTTCTTCGCCCCAGGGATGGGAGTAAAAAAGAGGCAATTTTTGAGGAAGAAAACGCCAGGAAGAGGCGATAACTAAAATCTGGGCGACAAAGAAAATCACCGCCAATCGAAAGATTAATTTGGAACCCCCTTGAGCACCGACCATTGTTTAATCCATTATACTACGGCGATGAAAGATTTTGGCGGAGTTGATTTTTTCTTCTAAAAGATAATTGGAGTTAAGAAAATTGAATAACCCTGGAAACAGCCGGTTTTCTTCCTCCATAACAATCATCCAGCGGGGCGGGTTTTTAGTTAAAGTTTCAATTGTTTCTTGATAGCCGTTATAATCCACAATATGATAAGCAACGGTATAGCGACCCGTGGGAAGGCGACGAGATAAAGCGTAAATATAAGGCTCATCTCCCCAAATAAAGATTCTTTCATCCGGCTGGGTGTGCTTAACTAGAAAATTAGCCACGGCGTAGGTTTGATTTACTTGAGGACTAAACCAGGCAAAATATTCGGCTCGAGCTTTTAAGTGGGTGGCAAAACCCAGAAAATTAAAATAATAGCCAAAGACCGGATAAACCCAGAACTGAACAACCACCAGACCAGCAACCAGAAGGACTATTAGACTAAAGGCCAATCTTTTAATGACTGTTCTTCCGCTAGTTAAAAGAATTCCTAAAATCAAGCAAAATGATGGTAGAACTTGGATTAAGTAATGGGGATAAGGGCGTTCGGATAAGGCAGCGGCAAACAAAGAAAAAAGAAACCAAATTGTTATTAAAATAAACGGCTTAGCGAGGCTTTTTCTTAAAAGAAAAATAAGCAGGGTAGTGACAAGCAAGACTCCGGAGCGGGAGATAAGTCCGATTTTACTTGATAAACCCCTGGCGACCATCGTTCCTGCTCTCCAGGAAAAAAGATAACCTAGGTTTTGGGAAAAAGCGGCGTTAAGGTAATAAGACAAGGCGTTTCGAGAAGTAAAATAGATAATGGTAATTAAAATAGGAATAATAAAACCAAAAATAAGGAAGAAGTAATTAGTAATTAGTAATTGGTAATTTTTCTTCTTGGCGATGAAGAGGAAGAATACTAAAATAGTAGCGAAATCAAAGACAGCCGGAACCTTAAAAAGGACGGAAAGAGAGAAAAAAATTCCCGCCAGCAAATACTGAGACCATTTTTTAGCTATAAAATAAAGATAAAAACCAGCAATTGTTGTCCCGATCATAAAAATTTCAGCGTTGGCAATATTACCCTCGATTAAAGGAATTGAAGATAAAATTGAAAAAGTAAAAAGACTAATTTCTGCTAATTTCTCCTGTTTTGGAAAAAGATTTTTGATTAGTTTCCAAAATAAAATTGTCGTTGTTAGCATCCAACCTAGCAAAATCGCCCGAAACCAAAAAACATTGCCACTTAGCGCCGCCAAAAGATAAAGCAACGGCGGTTTATTGTCGTGAATGTCACGATATAAAACCAGACCTTTCCTAATTGCCTGACCCAAAGTGAGATAGACCCCCTCATCACCATACCAATAAGGTTCAAACAATGAGGGAAGACGAAGAATCGCCACCAATAACAAACAAAGAAGTAAAAACCGTTGTGGCAGTTTTTTCATTGCTTTTAGTATACTATACCTTTTCTGTCACTCGATACTCTATCGCGCCCCTCGCAACTCGCGAAATATATTGAGCGACAAAGCGAGGTAAGCAATATAGTATCTTTATTTGCATTTATACTTTTTCCGTGACTCGATACTCTATATATTTGCCCAGCATTAATCTAGTGTGGGCGTCTAAACCCGGAAGGACTCCAAAAACAAAACCTGAAAGAGGCATCAAAACAAACTCCAAAGGAATAAAGAAAGCTCGAAGGCGGGAAACATGGGCTGGTCGAGGCGGGCGCTGTTTGGCATTAATAATCAAAATAATCATCAAAAAAGCAAGACAAAGACTAAGGATTAGAGCGGAAAGTTTGGGCAAACTATAGCCGATTATAGTTCGGGAAAATTCTTTGACAAAAAAGGTAGGAACGGTGATGCCCAAGGTAACAAAAAACCAATTAACCGGCATTAGAAGATGGTCTTCCATTAATTTCAAAAGACGAATAGTTTTGTCCCAAAAAGAAACAGTGGGGGTCAAAAGATAATTTTTGATTACATTTGGGTCATCTGATACCCCCCAAGCCCAGCGCTGAAATTGAAAGTAGGTATTTTTAATTGTACCCCAAAAGGTATCTCCTTCAGCAGCATCGGCATAAACCGGCAAGAAGATTGGTTCTGCTTCAGTCCGTCCTCGTTTTCGATAATAGGCTTTAAAGAAAATGTGGTAATCTTCAGGAATAATCTCTGGATTCCAATAATCAACCTCATCTAAAAGCTTAAAGGATAAAGAATAATTCTGGCAGCTGATAAGTCTGTCTTTTCGGGACAGAACCGCCCCATTCCAAATTGAACCAAAGGTATTAATGACCCGGGTGAATGCTGGCAATCTCCAGAAATTGTTGTAATAAAAAACCGCTGGCTGCCAGAATCTTAAATAGCGATGGGGATTATCTAAAAAGGCATAGGTGAGACAGGAGAAGTGTTTTGGATGAAAGCAGTGATCAGCGTCGCTGCTGGTCATAACTAGATATCTCATATCCATTTTTTGTTTATCAATTAAGTTCTTTTTAACCCAGCGAGCGGCATAGTTTTCATTTGAAGCTTTACCAGCCACCTCCCGGCTAGCCAATTTATGAATAGTGATGAAGAAATTGGCAAATTTTTTGGCAAATGATGCCTGTAAAATTTTTGCTTTTCCGGGAGCTTCGGGATCTCTATCTTCGGTTGCTAAAACCACCGTCATTTGTTTTAAAGGAAGGTCTTGATTGGTTAAAGATTTAAAGATCCTTTCAAGAATATAGAGTGGTTCTTTGTAAGTAGGAATAATAACTATGTGATGAACCCTTTGCCAATCAGGGAAAAACTTAAGTTCTCCTCGCCAATCCATTCCTTGGGAGGCTTTAATTCGCAGATAAGAAACAATAGAGGAAATGGCAAAGGTGATAGATTTGTAAAACCAAAAGATGTCAAAAAGGATGACTAAATAAGCAATATAGATTGGAATTAAAAAGCTGCCTATAAAGAAAAAGCCGATTGTTCCCCAAGAAAAGGTTCCTGGGAGAATTTCCAAAAGCCGGTGGACTAGCTTATCGTGTTTGATAATAAAATTGCGCATTTTGAATTCTTGCTTGCCCGCCGTAATTTCAATGAAGGCGGGGGAATAATGGTTTTTCGGATTTGATTTTCGGTCCGGCGAATTGGATTTTGATTTTTTCTGCGGTTTCAGGAAGGAAAGACTGAAGGAGTATGGTAATCTTTAAAATTTCTGAAACCAGGTGGTTTAAGATTTGATTCAGTTTTTCTCCTTTAAGACCCCATGGTTGGTGGACATCTAGATATTTATCAGCCTGGGAGATTTTATTCCAAATGAAACCCAGGGCATCATTGAAGCGAAATTCCTCAAAGGCTTTTCTAAATTCTCCCGATTCGTTTGATCGACTTAAATAATATATATCATTTAAGTTTTTAGCTTCAAAATTAGCAGTTTCGCAAAGCTTGGCTACTCTGGCGACAAGATTTCCCAATCCATTTGCAAGGTCGGCATTATAGACTTCCTTAAATTTCTCAAGGGTAAAGTCGATATCATTTCGAAGAGGGCCGTAACGCAGGAAAAAATATCTTACAGCATCAGTGCCAAATTGTTTTACTAATTCAGTTGGTCTTATGACATTTCCCAACGATTTACTAATTTTTTGGCCGTTAAGACTAATAAAATCATGAACAAGAATAGTTTTGGGTAGCTTATATCCCGTGCTTTTAAGCATTGCCGGCCAATAAATTGCATGAAATCGCAGGTTGTCCTTTCCTAAAACGTGGATATCTGCCGGCCAGCATTTTTTTTCTACGGCAAAAGTAAGATAATTAATCAAGGCGTCAAACCAGACATAAATAGTTTGTGAGGGGTCGTCGGGGACGGGGATACCCCATTTGATGTTTGGGCGACTAACGGCGAAATCTTTCAATCCTCTTTTTACGAAACTTAAAGCCTCTCTCCGCTTACTTTCGGGGATTATAAAAGTTGGACTCTTTTCGATTAATTCCTCTAAATACTTTTGGTATTTGGATAGGCGAAAGAAATAGTTTTCTTCAGTAATATGCAGTGGTTCTCGGTTTAGGTGGAAAGGGCATTTGCCGTCTATCAAGTCTGATTCAACCAAATAGGCTTCACATCCTTCACAATAAAGTCCATCGTATTTTTCGAGATAAATATCACCAGCTGTTTTGGATTTAAGATAAAATTTTTGGGCAAATTTTATATGATCTTTATCGGTAGTTCTAATGAAGCGATCGTAAGAAATATTAAGACTATTCCATTCGGCTTTATCGGCGGCAGCAATTTTATCAACGAATTTTTTTGGACTCAAACCGCTTTCTTTAGCGCTTTTTTCTACCTTTTGGCCATGTTCATCTGTTCCAGTGAGGAAGTAAGTTTCGTCTCCAACTAGACGGTGATATCGAGCTAAAGCATCAGCTAAAATTTTTTGGTAGGACTGCCCGATATGAATTACATCATTGGTGTAGTCAATGGCGGTAGTTATATAGAATTTTTTAGCCATAGATGGTTCTTATTATATCTAAATTAGCCTTATTATGAAAGAAGAAATTTATTTGAGGATATGGGAGATTTTTTCAACTTCTTCTCTATTCCTAACACATCCGCAGTGACTAGTACTTAAAGGAACCCCTTCATCTTTTCTTTCATCTATACCTGATGTGACTATGCAGGGGGTTTGCTTTTGTCGCAAGTCCGAACTATTACACTATCACCTGATTGTAATTTTTCTTTTAGTGACATTATTTTTTCTTAAATACCTTTCCTATCCTTTTTGTCCATTTATCTGCCCATTCTTCGGCGCGGATTTTTCCCAAAGCGACCTTGAATCCTTTCTTGGTTTTCATGTCTTTAGCGACGGCAGCAACCGTAGTGCTAGAAACCGCTAAATTGTCTTTAATATTGGTATAACTTTTGCCTTTATCAAGAAAATAAGCAATCCCTAACCTTCGGGCAATTACCTCGAGTTCATTTTTAGACAAGAAACTCTCCAGGAGGACCCGGGCTTCATTTGGGTTTTGAATATCAGTGATAACTTGATAGAGCAGCTTGTAAATTTGATTTTTTAGGTTTTGATTTAGGCGTTTCTTAGAAATTTGCATAATTAAGAACCTTTCGCTTCGCTCAAGAACCTTGTTTCTTGCTGTCGCTCAAAATAAAACCCACTCCAAATAATTAAAGTGGGCAGAATAATACTTTAGTTATTTAAACTATAACACACAAGAAGATTGCTGTCAAATATTTTTGATTATTCTTTGAGGTAAAAACCAAGAGAGATAAAAATCCCGGCCAAAAGCAAAATATTTAGAATATTACCAATCTGAAAATAGCGAAAAATTAAAACCAAAACAACAAAACAGGCAGCAAGGAAACCAAACTTGCTGTTGGCAAAAATTAAAGCGCTAGTGAGGAAAATGGCGGTAAATAGTAGAAGGTAGAAAGTTATTAGTAATAAGTTATTAGTTGGAGGAAAAGACCAAACTAGCCATCCCCATAGTCCCCAAAATAATGTTGCCAAAACCAAAGTCGGTAAAAAATTCTTTCTCTGTCGCGTAAAGTCCGCTGATTTGCGGACCACGCGACTAGGACGTGAATTTTGCGAAAAAATTTTTACGTCCTGCTTAAATCTCATAATTTTAGTTTAGCTCAAACAATGATATAATTAAAGTTAATGCCAAACGAAATTTACCTTATTTCTGCTTTAATTATTCTCACCCTGGCAATTGCTGTTTACCTAATTAATAAAAAGTTGGGTGAGATTAAAGAGGCGACTAAGCCGGATGAAACTCTTAAGGAGTGGCTTAAAAGCCAGCAAGAGGCAAGTCAGTCAATGTCAAAAGCCATAAATGAGCGTCTGGATAATGCCGCTCGGGTAATTGGTCAGGTCCAGCGAAATATTGGGGAGATGTCAGAAATTGGTCGGGGAATGAAAGATTTACAGGAATTTTTACGGAGTCCTAAACTTCGGGGAAACATTGGCGAGCAGGTTTTAAAAGAACTCTTGGGGCAGATGCTGCCGAAGCAGTCTTTTCATCTTCAATATACCTTCAAATCCGGGGCAACGGTTGATGCGGCCATTAAAACCGCCTCGGGAATTATCCCTATTGATTCAAAATTTCCAATGGAAAACTTTCGAAAAATGTTGGCCGCCAAGACTGAGGAAGAGAAAAAGATGGTCGAAAAGGAATTTGTCAGAGACGTTAAAACCCATATTGATGATATTGCTTCAAAATATATCCTAACCGAGGAGGGAACAATTGATTATGCCCTAATGTATATTCCTGCAGAAGCGGTTTACTACGAAATTGTCAATAATTCCGACCTTTTTGATTATTCTGGCAAAAAGCGGGTTTTGCCAGTTTCGCCAATGACTTTTTATGCTTATCTTCGGGCAATTTTAATGTCTTTTGAGGGGCAAAAAATTGAACAGCGAGCCAGACAAATTCTGGCGGCCATTCGGGCAGTCCAAAAAGATTACAACAAGGTTGAAGACAATCTTTCGGTTTTAGGCAGACATATCCAAAATGCCTATAACCAAATGTCAAATGTTATGGGTGGATTTACCCTTTTGGGTCAAAAACTCTCCTCCACTCAAGCCCTAGGAACTGGAGTAAAAGAAGAAACTCAAGAGGCCAAACAATTGAAAATTGGAGAATAGAATTTACTTCAAAATGGCAGATATCCAAGAGAAAAAATTAAACAAAGAACAAAAAGAGGCGGTGGAACACGGAGAAGGGCCTTTTTTGATTATTGCTGGAGCGGGGACAGGAAAGACGACGGTTATAACAGAGAGAATTAAATATCTCGTTTCTTCTGGCAAAGCAAAACCAGCAGAAATCCTGGCTTTAACTTTTACTGATAAAGCCGCCCGGGAAATGGAAGAAAGAGTTGATATAGCCATGCCTTATGGCTACACCCAAATGTGGATTTCCACCTTCCATGCTTTTTGTGACCGGATTTTGCGCCAAGAAGCAGTTCATATTGGTTTGGATCCGGGCTATAAATTAATGAACGAAGCGGAAACCACCCAATTCTTGATTAAAAATTTATTCAAGTTTGATCTCAAATATTTTAGACCTTTGGGGAATCCGACTAAGTTTATTTCCGGCATGCTTCAACATTTTTCAAGATTAAAAGATGAAGATGTGTCGCCCAATGAATACCTTCGTTGGGCTCAAGCGCAAAGCGCAAACCTTCGTCCCGAGCTCAGGTCGAGGGAACGCAAAGCGCAAAATTTAACTAAAGAAGAAATTGAGAAATATTTAGAGCTGGCTAAAGCCTACCAGACCTATGAACAACTGAAAGTCAAAGAAGGCGCGATGGATTTTGGAGATTTAATTTCGAACGCTCTCAAGCTTTTTCGGACTCGGAAGAATGTTTTAAAGGAATATCAAGACCAATTTAATTATGTTTTAGTTGATGAGTTCCAAGATACAAATTATGCTCAAAATCAGTTAGCGATACTTTTGGCGGGAAAGAAAGCAAACCTGACGGTTACCGGTGATGATGACCAATGTTTACCCCCTGATGCAAAAATTGCAACTCCCAGAGGAGAAAGACAAATAAAACAACTGAAAGTTGGTGACCGAGTTTTGACTGCCATTGGAAAGGGACATACATCTTTTTCAGTCATCAAAAAGGTTTTTCGAAGTAAGAAAACAGCGAGACTGCTTACTTTTACCACTGAAAGTGGAAAGAAAATTGCTGTTACGGATAACCACAAAATGTTTTGCTTTACCCCACCTGTATTAAAAGTAAAAGATCGCCACTTTGTTTATCTCATGCACCAGAAAAATCTAGGGTGGCGCCTAGGGGTTACCAATGATTTAGCGACCCGCCTTCGGATAGAGCGCCACGCAGACCAAATTTTTGGAGTTGGTTCATATGAAACGGAAGAAGAAGCACGCTTTTATGAGTCTTATTACGCTGTTAAATATGGGCTTCCAACTGTGCCGTTCACTCCCAGACCAAAACAAGCGATTCAGGGAAAATGGCTAGAGAGGCTTTTTGAACTCATTGATACGAAAAAAGGCGCTAGAAAACTAGCTAGCGATCTAAAACTAGACCTTAAAGCACCACATTTTGTCCTCGACGGCGTGACCCGAGGAATTAGCCGAAGAACCAAAATTAATCTTTATATGTGCTATCGCAACTATAGAAGCAAGACGCATAAAGATGGTTTTGTCGGTAATCCAGGCATAACTCATATGGTTTATGTAGAGACTTCCAATCCAAGAGGAATTACCAGACTTGAAAAAGCAGGATTCAAAATGAAAAAGGCAAAAAAAGGATTTAGATTTAGGTTTATGAATCAAGATTTTTCTAAGGTGGGGAAAGTTGCCGATCAGTTGGTAGAAGCCACAGATGGGATTCTTGATACAAAGTTTGCCTTGGGAACAATAAATTATCAACATAAACCAGCTCGGCTTATGCCTGCAAGCCATGTGTTAGTTGGCAACTATTTGCCAGTATTAAAAGGAAAGAAAGTGAGATACGAGAAAGTAATTGATCGTAAAGAAGAGGAAAAAGAACTTACAGTTTATGATCTTGAGATAGAAAGAACGCATAATTTTATCGCTGATGGTGTAGTCGTTCATAATTCTATTTATCGTTTTCGGGGGGCGGCGGTCTCAAATATCATCCAATTTAGAGAAAATTACCCAAAGGCAAAAATTGTCGTCTTGACCAAAAACTATCGCTCCACCCAGGAAATTTTAGACCGAGCTTACCGGCTGATTCAAAATAACAACCCCGATCGATTAGAGATTAAAGAGAAAATTGACAAAAAACTTAAGGCCGTTCGAGAAATTAAAGGGAGGCCAATTGAATTCATCCACACTGATCGAGTAGAAAATGAGGCCGAGGCGGTCGCAAAGATTATTAGGGGTTTAACCGATGGCTCGGTTGGTAATTACAATTACAATGATATTGCTATTTTGGTTCGAGCCAACAATCATGCAGGCCCTTTTGTGCGGGCGCTTTCTCGAGCTGGGATTCCTTATCAATTTTTAGGTCCAGGTCAGCTTTTTCGCCAGCCAGAAGTTAAAGATTTAATTGCCTACCTTAAGATTCTTTATAATTTTGAAGATAATGTTGCCTTATTTCGAGTTTTGTCGATGGAGCATTTTGAGATATCAGCCCGGGACTTGGCAGCAATTAATAATTTTGGACGGAGAATAAATTTGTCCTTATTTGAAGCTTGCGAGCAGATAGAAAAAATATTTGTTTCTCAAAAAACTAAAGAACAAATTGCAAACTTCATCACCATGGTTCATCGTCATTTGAAGTTGCTTTCCAAGGAAACTGCCGGGCAAATCCTTTACTATTTTTTGGAAGATACTGGCTTGCTTAAAAAACTAACCGAATTTAAATCTCCGATTGAAGAAAAGCAGGCACAAAATATTTCCAGTTTCTTTGACCGACTTAAAACCTATGAGGTTGACCATGAAGATGCCTCGGTTTCGGCAGTAGTTGATTGGATTAATCTCTCGATGGAGCTGGGTGAATCACCCCTGGCGAATAATATTGATTGGGTTCAAGAAAATCGAGTTAATTTACTGACGGTTCACTCTTCAAAGGGTTTGGAGTTTCCGATTATTTTTTTGGTTAATCTTGTCGCTCAAAGGTTTCCGACGATTGAGCGTCGGGAGCAAATCCCAATTCCCGAGCGGTTGATTAAAGAAATTTTACCAGTTGGTGATTACCATCTTGAAGAAGAACACAGGCTTTTTTATGTGGGAATGACTCGGGCGCGTGATAGATTATTTTTAACGGCGGCTGATTATTACGGTGAGGGAAAAAGAGAAAAAAAGATTTCTCCATTTGTGGTCGAGGCTTTAGGAGAAGAGGGAATTAAGCAATTTAGCTATTTAGCTATTGAGGAAAAACAGCTGCCTTTACTGGAGTGGGCAAAACCCCAAGAAAAAGAGGAACCATTAGCTATAAGCAAAACTTGCGGCTCTGCCGTAAGCCATACTCCAATTAACTATTTATCTTTTTCCCAAATTGATACTTTTAACACTTGTCCGCTTCAATACCGCTATCGTTATATCCAGCGAATTCCGGTTCCGCCATCGTCAGCCGCTAGTTTTGGAGAGTCGATGCATAAAACCTTAAGAGATTTTTACCAAGAAATTAGGGATGGACGGAAGTTAAGCAAAACAGATTTGATGAAGATGTTGGAGATTAACTGGTCGCCGGTGGGATATGCCAGTAAAGCCCATGAGAATAAGAGAAAAAAACAGGGAGAGCGGATGTTAGCTGATTTTTATGAAAAATTTGACGCCAAGACTATTCCGAAAGATTTAGAACAGCCATTTATTATTAAAGTTAGCCCCCAACTGAAAATTGGCGGGAAAATTGATCGGGTTGATGAAAAAGAGGGTAAATTAGAAATTATTGATTATAAGACTGGGAGGGTCTTGGATCAGAATGATATTGACAAATCTTTACAATTGACTGTTTATGCCCTAGCAGCAACAGACGGGGGACTTTATGGCAGAAAAGCAAAAGACGTCATTTTAACGTTTTATTTTCTGGAAACAACCGAAAAAAAGTCAACTAAAAGGACCGTCGAGCAGTTAAAACAAGCAAGAAATGAGCTTTTGGAAAAAGCCAAAGAAATTGAAAAAAGTAATTTTGAACCAACCCCAAGCAATATGTGCGATTATTGCGATTTTAAATTATTGTGTGAAGCCTGGAGTTAAAAAGGGAAGCAATATTTTAAAAAACATCCTGGAAATTCAATTTCTTCCCCCCCAAAACTTTTCTTAAAATGAGAAAAACCAAGCCAGGATTTTTGGGGAAATCTTTCATCATAAATCCCTTCAAAATCAAAAATTTGACAGCCCATCTTTTTTGCCTTCTTTATTGCTTCCCAAACCAAAAGATATTGGGCAAATTTCTTCCGACCTTCTTTTGAGGTAAAAGCCTGGTAATAATAGGCAGTCTTGCCGGCTATCAAAATTACTGTTCCGGCAAGACAATTTCCAATTGCGAAGCAACAAGCTCCGCTTATTTCCAATTTCCAGTTTCCAGTTAGAAAAATGGCTTTTTTACCAAAGGCTCTTTTCAGCCGAGTTAAGGTTTTTAATGATGGCACATATTGTCGCCAGCCGACTGCCCTTTTCCAGGCTTGGTGAAATCCCTTAATATCTCCATTTCTTAATTTCTCAATTTCTATTCCTTCTGCTTTTCTAACTCCATATCGAGCATCTTTTGCCATTCCGGCCAGAATTTTTCCTTCAGATTGGGTTAAATCAAGATGAATAGTTTTTGTTACATGGCCGGCGCTCTTACTTAGTTTGTACCTATATTTTTTAAATCTGGATTCAATTTTTAAGGGTTGGATTTGAATTTGGAGCGGTTTATATTTTTTCGCTATTTTTTCGATTTGAACAAAGGGGATTGGAGGAGTTGGATATTGAATTTTCATTATCAAGGGTGGTAAAAAAGGCAATTTTCGGAGATAAATATAGTGGTTGCCAACTTTTTTAACTATCCAACCAGATAATTTTAAATATTGGGCGAATTCTTTCGATTGACGTAAATTCATTATTAGAAAATTAGCCTGGTTTTTAGGCGGAGGAGTTTCCAGCGTAAACCATTGGCCAGATTATAGAGGGGATAGAGTTGATGGTTAATAACCAAATCATAGGTTCCAACAAATTCAACTAATTTTGCCCCAAAACCTTCTTTGAACCGATGAAACCCAAACCAAGGATCAGAAGGTTTGGGATTTGGGCCGGGCGTTCCCCACATATCAAAACTTCGGCAACCTAACTTTTTGCCAAATTTAATTGCTTCCCAAAATAAAGCGTAGGTTGGCATTACTTCGCGATGTTCTCTGGTAGAGGCTCCATATGGATAATATAAAACCTTATTGAAAATAAAAAATATATAGGTGGCCAAAATTTGACCTTGGTAAGTAGCTTTAAAAAGGTGAGCGATGCCGGCTGGGTTTAAACTTTCCCACATTTTTCGATGATAACCCGGAGTATGGGCATAAAATCTTTGGCGTTTAGTGGTTTCGCTTGTTAATTTTAAGTATGTTTCAACCGCCGCTGGAGAATTATCTTCGCTAACTTCAACTCCATGTTTTTGGGCAAGGCGAATATTGTAGCGAGTTTTTGGTTTCATCTCTGCCAACAATTGGTCCTCGGGTTTGGTTAAATCAAGAATAAAGGTGTGTTTGGTAAAAAGGGGTTGTCCTTCTTGACAACCATTTTCTAGTAAAAATTTTTTGACATTTTGATTGGCGATAATATTTGGTTCCATTTTGATTAAAATCGCCTTTTCTTGGACACCAATCTTTTTTAAGGCATTAAGCATTGTTTTGTCTGGCGTTGGACCTTTAGGAAAATACAAAATGTTGTAGCCAATAACAGGCAATGGGTGAAAAGTGAGCTGATAACCAGCCATTAATTTATTTTCATCAAAAGCTCCTAAGCGAATAACTCTAATTCCGGTTTTCTGCCTAAACTCTCCCCATTCCCAAGATTGAAGTGGATGGGTTGCGACGCTATTGAATTGCTTTTTCTCTTCTTCAAGGACTTCGCGGACAATCATGTTGTATAATATTTTAACATGAACCCTTGTTGGAAAAAAATTATTTTGAGCTTTGGAATTGGTTTAGTGGTTTTTAGTTTCATGGTATTGGGGATTTATCGTTTCTTCTTGCCGCCGGTCGGCCGGACCAATATTTTAGTTTTAGGAGCAGTAGGCGAGGGTTATGCCGGCGGTGACTTGACGGATACAATCATTTTCCTTTCGGTAGATAATCAAGCAGGAAGGGTTTTAATGCTTTCATTGCCTCGTGATATCTGGATTGCGCCCTTACGGACAAAACTAAATAGTGTCTATCACTATGAAGGAATGGGGAAAACCAAAGAAGCGGTAAGCGAAATTATTGGTCAGCCAATAAACTATGGAATTTTGATTGATTCTAATCTTTTTACAAAGATTGTTGATGCCCTAGGGGGAATTGAAGTTGAAGTTGAACGCTCTTTTGATGATTATAAATACCCCATTGCCGGAAAAGAGAACGATGAATGCGAAGGTGACCCAGAATATAAATGTCGTTATGAACATATTCATTTTGAGGTAGGAAAACAGTTAATGGATGGCACTACCGCTTTAAAATATGTCCGCTCCCGTTACGCTGAGGGTGAAGAAGGAACCGATTTTGCCCGTTCTCAACGCCAACAAAGATTGCTTTTGGCAGTGAAAAATAAAATTTTTTCCCCTCACTTTTTTCTTGATCCCAGACAAACCTTTCGATTATTTAAAATAATCACTTCCAATATTCAAACCGATATTTCAAAAGAAAAATATATTGATTTTCTTAAAATAGCCTTAAGATTTAGACCGAAGAATCTTAAAACCGAGGTTTTAAACGAAAATTATTTGATTCAGCCACCGCCTTCAAAAGAAAAATATGATAATCAATGGGTTTTAGTTCCCAAGACGGAGAATTGGGAAGAGATTCAAAGTTATGTGGCTAGTTTAATTGGTAAATTTTAGTTTGACCTTCGTGAAAAATAAGTTTGCCTATTTCTGAAAATTTTTCTTCATTAATTTGGCGATATGAACGTCTTTCTAGAGTTCCTACAAAAATATAATTAACTTTATATTTTCCCAAAAGTGTTTGGGTCTCTTCAAGATTTTTTGATTCATAAATTTTTCTTACCTCTTCTGTTCTTAGGGCTGGTTCATCAAATGAACCTCGCCAAAGCCATTCATGAACACGCCAGCCTAAAATTGTGGGCAAGCCAGTATTGGCAGAAACGCGGGCAAAATCGGTATAACTTTCTCCAACTGCCTCAATAATTATTGGTTGGTCGGTGATATTTTCCTTTAGCCATAAAATTGCCTTGAAGTCCTCGGGATAAAGATTTTTAAGATACCCCAATCCATAAAGTCCTTGATAAGTTTTAAGTCCATAGTAAGAGCGAACAGCAAAATAAGGATAGATAAAAATAAATATACAACAGACAACAAACAACAGACAACATACAAGTTTCAAGAATTTCTGTCTGAGGCTGGTTAAAATCCTGACGATAACATAGCCACTAACAAGGGAAAACATCACAAAAGATTGATAGGTCAATTTAAACATCGTGTTGGCTCGCTGGTAGGAATGAATATAAATATCTTTAACATAAAGAAATTCTGGAATTATTATCAAAACCCAAGAGATGATGATAAGAATTAGGATAAAAACGTCAGTGACTAGTAATCGGTGACTAGTGACTGGTTTGTGGACTAGCGAAAATACAAGAAAACCTACAGTACTAACCAGTGGCAATCCCCATAAGACCAAAAGCATCCAGGGTGGAGAATGAAAATCAACCAAACCAACCCCAGTGGCGATAGATTTAAAATTAAGATGAAAGGGAAGAGAGAAAAGAATTGCCAACAACAAACAATAAACAACAAACAACAAAGTTTTAGTGAATGTTTTTGTCTTCAGTCCCCACTTTAAATAATTAAAGTAGAAAATTGTTGCCCCCAGGACTATAAAATATATTGGAAAATCCCAAGCATTAGTCATATAAAATACTGCCAGCATTAAACTTGGCAGTATTAAATTTCTAATTTTTAATTTCCAATTTCTAATTATCAGAGAAAAAAGCAAAGAAATAAAAAGCAAGACAAACGGCAAGTCTAAAAGATGACCATGAAGGTCGGCAACAACGAAACTATAGATAGGGAATTCGTGAATAGTGTTATCGGCGGCACCAAATAGTTGGACAATAAACCGAGTGGCGTCAGGATACCAATATGTCCCGTAATTGCCGTGTTTTATTAAATACCAGAGTGGATGTAAATTTCCACCCAAAGTGAGTAAAGAAGCAGTCAGCATTCCGGCAATTATGGGGAATTTCCAATTGCGAATTGCCAATTTCCAATAAAAAACGAGATTTCCTCCTAACGAGAAGGCGGCAGTGAAAGCAAGGGCAAAAATGGTGGCAATCATTAGATTGTAGGTAATTGCCGAATCAAGACCAGAAAGTTTGGTTAAAACAGCCGTTACTAAATGGCCAAAATAATAATAGTTAATTGTTTTCCCCGCTAGCCACATATCCGCCGGAGGAAAATATTGACTACGTAAAATTGAATTGATAAAGCCATAATCCATGAATTTTTCCAAACCTTGAATGTTTGGCTGAAAACCACGGACGAAAGACCATAAGGTTAAAGCAATAAAAAAGATAGTTTCCTCAAACAATAAAATTTTCCAATGAGTCTTAATTTGTTTGAGAAATTCTGTCCGGTTTTTCCTGGCAAGCCAAAAGTTGACTAAGGCTAAGAGAAAGACAATTAACCAAGAAGTTGCGACGGAGAAAGGAAAAATTCTTAAACTACCCATTAACCAAACAAAATAACTTATCAGTAAAATAGCAATTATTTTTGAAAACCCGTATCCTATGTCAAAAAATTTTTTAAAGAACCACCAAGTCAAGGGTAGGAAGGTAATTCCCAGCCCAAAAAGCAAAAACCACCAGTTAAAAATTATGAAAAAATCAGAAATCATAAGAAAGTATGTTTTTTATAACTTGAGATGAAAAACGACCGTTGTTTTTGAAAATTAAAACTTTTGGGTGGTCGTAAACCTGAAAAGTTTCCTCAGTTGAGTCATCGTTTATAGTTTTGCCAAAAATTGTTGGATAGGAAGAAAATTCGGCAATTTTCTGATAACCAAACTGACTAGAGAAGAGCAGCTCGTAATATCGTGAAGTAATGGGATATTTTTCTGGGAGATTCATCAAAGTTCCGTAAAGACGACGACTGTTGATAATGATATAGTCAGCTTGGGAAA
>Ga0210050_1001313_pt1 | contig 27380 bp, 26 predicted proteins | sample CryGey132114_all_FD_185463 | JGI IMG/M metagenome (GOLD analysis project Ga0210050, IMG submission 185463) | Groundwater microbial communities from aquifer - Crystal Geyser CG22_combo_CG10-13_8/21/14_all (SPAdes) (version 2) | ecosystem: Environmental > Aquatic > Deep subsurface > Groundwater ... | reverse complement strand
TCAACCAGCTGATCAGCGTGGCCTCGGTCTCCGACTCGCCAAGGCTTGGTACTTTAATCTCAATATCCATCAATCACTCCAGTCATACATACATACATATATTTCTGTACACCGTCTTCAAACCAAAAGGCCATCGGTGCTCTCACCGAACGCTCTGTCCATCAGCACACGCAGCTCTTCCTTATGGCGTTTGATCGAACCGACAGCGGGTGCCGCAGCCTCGGGACGGGTCAGGGCATAGATTTTCTGCTCGGCCAACAGCACCTGCCTGATCGGACTACTCAGATAGAGCCACGCCCCCTGATTCTGCGGCTCCTCCTGAACCCACACCACTTCCGTGACACCATCATATTGCGTCAGTGCCTGCTGTAACTCGGCCTCAGGAAACGGGTAGAGACGCTCGACACGGATGATGGCGACATCTGTCACACCACGCTCACTGCGCTCAGCCAGCAGGTCATAATAGACCTTGCCCGTACAGAGCAGCAGACGCCTGGTGGCGGCACCGACGATCTGTACATCCTGCTCAGGCAGAACCGGCTGAAACATGCCAGAGGTCATATCATCCAGCGTTGAGAATGAAAGTTTCTGACGCAGCATGCTCTTTGGTGCCATCATGATCAGTGGTTTGCGCATTTTTGATATCAGCTGTCGCCTGAGCAGGTGAAACAGCTGCGCCGGCGTTGATGGATAAGCCACCTGCATATTATTTTCGGCACACAGCTGCAGGTAGCGCTCCAGACGGGCCGATGAATGTTCGGCCCCCTGCCCTTCATAGCCGTGCGGTAACCACAACACCAGACCGGAGAGTCGATTCCACTTCGATTCACCGGCAGCAATAAACTGATCGATCACCACCTGCGCCACATTGGCAAAATCCCCGTACTGCGCTTCCCAGATCACCAGCGCCCGCGGTTCGGCTACAGAATAGCCGTATTCATAACCGAGAACCGCCATCTCCGAGAGCATGCTGTCGACAACGATAAAGTGGGATAACGTCCCGTTTTCCACCTGCCTGAGCGGAATCATACTCCTGCCGGTCTGCTGATCGTAAACCACGGCATGGCGATGGAAAAAAGTGCCCCGGCCGGAATCTTCGCCGGAGAGCCTTACCCAACCGCCCTCATGCACAAGCGAGGCATAGGCCATGGTTTCAGCGCAACCCCAATCCACCGGCGCAAGTCCATCCATCATCTGGATGCGCGCATCAAAGATCTTTTCCACACGCGGGTGCAGCGAGAATTCGGCCGGCAGGCGATGGACCTTGCGTACCAGCATACCCAGCAGATCCGCGGCAACACCCGTCTGCGGCTCATCCCCGCCACTGGAAATATAACCCTGCCAGCGCCCCTGCAGACTGTTCAGGGCGTTCGGAGCGCCCCTGTTCTTGGCTCGCCGAACCTTGTCCATGCAATCGCGATACGACTCCACCATGGCATCGGCTTCCACCGCTGTCATCACACCATCGGCAATCAGTCGATCACGGTATATCTTCTCGACAGTCGGATGCGAGGCAATGCGCCGGTACATGATCGGCTGTGTCACTTCGGGCGAGTCGGTCTCGTTATGACCATGCCTGCGATAGCAGATCAGATCGATCACGATATCCTCGTGAAAAGTATTGCGATAATCGACGGCGATCTCGATCGCCTGACAGCAGGCTTCAGGGTCATCCCCGTTCACATGCAGAATCGGCGCATGAATAATTTTGGCTATATCCGTACAGTAGGTGGTTGAGCGTGCATCATGCGGATTGACGGTAAAACCGATCTGGTTATTGACCACAATATGAATCGAGCCACCGATACGGAAGCCGTTGAGTTTGGACAGTTCCAGTGATTCGGCCACCACACCCTGACCGGCAAAGGCGGCATCGCCGTGCACCAGTACACTCATCACTTCCCGGCGCGCCTTGTCTCCACGCCGGCACTGGCGCGCACGCACACTGCCCATCAACACCGGCGTGATGATCTCCAGATGCGACGGGTTGAACCCCAGCGACAGATGCACCACACCACCGGGCGTGCGCACATCGGATGAAAAGCCCAGATGATATTTCACATCACCCTGTCCGTGTGCCTCCTCTTTCAGCTGCGTACCTTCAAATTCCGTAAAAATATCAGCCAGCGATTTTCCCATGATATTGGCCAGCACATTCAACCGGCCGCGATGGGCCATACCGAGAATAATTTCATGGGTGCCGTTGCTGCCCGCAGTCTGTATCAGTGCATCAAGCATCGGAATCAGACTTTCGCCGCCCTCCAGGGAGAAGCGTTTCTGGCCGGCATAGCGGGTATGTAAAAAACGTTCGAACTCTTCGGCATGCATGATGCGACCGAAAATATGACGGCGCGTATCATCATCCTCATCCGGTCTCGACGCATTGCGCTCCAGACGTGACTGCAACCAGTGTTTGCGTGCCGAATCGGTGATATGGCGGAACTCCGGCCCGATATGGCCGCAGTAGCTTTTTTTCAGCGTCGACAGAATGTCGCGCAAAGGCCTTGTACGCTCACCGACCAGATCACCTGCCGGGAAGACATGATCCAGATCGGCTGCAGAGAGGCCGTAATAGGCCAGTTCCATTTCCGGGGTGCTAGGACGCGGGTCCAGCTTGAGCGGATCCAGATCAGCGTGCAGATGGCCATGCACACGGTAGGCATGAATCAGGTACATCGCCCGGGAAGGATATTCAACATCATCATCACGCAGAGCTACCGCCTGCTGAAGCTTGCCGGTAGCCGGGCGCATCTGCTCAAGCATCTGCCGGTGGGCGGGTCTGGACTCATCTCCCGCATCACCCAGAGCGGCAAAGTATTCACCCCACTCCGGCGGCAGCGAAGCCGGGTTTTGCTGATACTGATCAAATAACTGTTCCAGATAACTGCTTCCGGCTGCAAATAACGCATCCGATGCTACAGACTGTTCTGACTCCGAACGACTCACATCACCCCCCAATCCGTGCACTTACCGTACAGCCATTTCTAATCCTGTTTAAGCGCATTGACCAGCCCCGCTACAGATTCGGGCATCAGTGTGCACACTCACCCGTGCCTCAGATAGTACCAGAGCAGACCGAGGTATTCATGCAGGCCATCACCGGAGTCCGCCAGCACATTCCAGCGTGGCAGAAAGCTGCGCAAATCATACGCCTGGTGCTCAACCCTGTAGGCGCAAGGAGCCGGAATAACATGCATGCCCAGCGACTCGAATACCCGAACCGAGCGCGGCATGTGCCAGGCGGTTGTCACCAGAATAATCTGCTGCACACCGCTCTGTTGCATCATATCCCGGATAAAGGTGCCATTCTCCCAGGTCGTACGGGCTCTGTTCTCGCTGTGTACTCGCTTCGGTTCAACACCAAAACGCACCAGCATACGGGCCGTCACGTCGCCTTCCGGCTCCGCCCGCCCGGGCTTTAGCGCCCCACCGGTGGCATAGACATCAAAACCAGTTTGCAGGGAGAGATCGGCTGCATACAGCGTGCGCATCAATGCATCATCGTGCAGACTATCCAGACCACCATACTCCGGTGCCTGCGCATACAGACCGCCGCCCAGCACGACAATCGCTGTTTCACCGGCTCCTGCGATTTCCACCTTTGCCATATCCAGTGCGCTATAGTGTTGCTCCAGCGTATTGAGCAGCAGGTCGCGCACGGGCACGGTGGCCAGCAACCACAACAGACAGAGCGCCAGCATGACGATGCTCCGTCCCCAATATCGTTTCCAGTAAAATAGTCCGACAGCGGCCATAACAATCAGCCCGCCCGGCGGCAGCAGCAGTTGCGCGATCGCCTTGCTGAAGATCAGACTCAAGCTTGTTCAGCCCGCTAACAGTTGATCAGTTGATGGTATCGTCGTGTTCATCGTAGTGATCTTCATCGGTGACCCAATGGTAAGGCGCTGTAATCACATCCATCGTCGTTACCATCGCTGTACGCACAACACTGCAGGAAGTCAGCATAAACAGTGAAACAACCATCATCATCAAAAAACGCATAGCCACGACCTCATTCATACCCGGAACCATGATCGATCCGGGATTATTATAATTTCCGGCTACACTAGCCTGCATGCTTGATAAATACAGCAGCGCCCTTGGCCTTTGCCATACTATAGCATCTGTCACGATCAGATCAGATGCAGCAAGCCCTTCAGCACCATATCGGTGTGGCTGACAATACCGATAATCTCACCACTGCCGTTCACCACCGGCGCACGCGAGAGACCCAGTCGGGCAAACAGGGCGCTGGCATGGCGGATATCCATCTCCGGGTTGATGGTCACTGCTGGTTTTGTCATCACCTCATAGATACTGACCCGGTCCGGCGATTTGTTCTCGGCCAGTACATGCCGGGCAATATCGGCCAGCACGACAATACCGTACTCATCATTATCGTGACGTTTGTCGACAATCACGCATTTGGTTTCCACATGCTTCATATGCTCCAGTACATCGCGCACCGTACTCAGCCCATCCACCACATCGTATTTTTCTTTCATGACATCCGCCACGCGGATAATCTTCCGTTCGCTTGTCATAAAACATCCTCCACATCATCTGAAAGGGCCTTGATCTGGCTGGCCAGGCCAATGGCATCCTCCACATCCAGCTGAAAAGCCAGACCGCTTCCCGGATTTTCATCAAAGCCGCCGATTGTGGCAATATGCTCAAGCACCTCCCGGCCCAGGTGCTCCTCGACAATAAACATCAGCATGTCGCGTTGCGACTCCAGATTCAGGCCGAAGAAGGTCTTTTTCGGCGATAATCCCTCACCGCGAGCCGAACCGATCACTGTTGCCCCGGTCGCACCCGACTCTCGCGCAGCCTGTAATATATGCTTGGTCTGTCCCTCATCAACCAGTGCAATAATCAGCTTAAAATGCATATTACCCCTCCATCCATCATCTGCTCTGTCTGCGTATCTGCCAGGCCGAAAACTGGGCATAGGCAAGTACGGTCATAATCGGAAACACACTGGCAAAGGCGATCAGGCCAAAGCCATCAATCACCGGACTGCGGCCGGGAATGGTACTGGCCAGACCCAGTCCGAGTGCCGCCAACAGCGGCACAGTCACGGTTGATGTGGTCACGCCGCCGGAATCAAAGGCCAACGGGATAATCATCTTCGGTGCGCGCATGGTTTGCAACAGTACCACCACATAAGCTACGACAATATAGGTCCACAACGTCGTACCGCTGACGATACGAAAACAGCCGAGGGAGACACCGATGGCCACCCCGGCCGCCACAGCCATACGTAGACCGAAAGCCGCAATCGCACCGCCGGATATCTCTTCGGCCTTCAGAGCCACCGCAATCAGTGCCGGCTCTGCAATCGTCGTGGCAAAACCGATGGCAAAGCCGAAGGCGTAGACCCAGAGATAGTCGTCCCACAAATAGGTCGGCGTCTGACCTGCCGGGTAGAGGAAGGCCGGATCAGTTAACTGGCGTGCCATGGCATCACCGAGAGGAAAGATCGCCTCCTGCAAACCAACCAGAAAGAGCGTCAATCCAACCACGACCATCAACAGACCGACCAGAATCTTTTCGAGATTGGCCAATGGCTTTTTAAGTACGACATACTGGAAGAAAAACAGCGTGCCAATGATAGGAGCAACATCGTCAAGCGTGTTACGAAAGGTATCGAAGATCTCCAGCAGCAAGGCCGTCATGCGAGCACCAACAGGCCATAGATCATGACGAAGACCATGGGCAGCAGCGAGGCAAGCGCAATCAAGCCAAATCCGTCGAGTACCGGGTTTCGTCCTTCTATAGAGCTCGCCAGACCAATGCCGAGTGCTGCCACGAGTGGCACCGTAATCGTTGATGTGGTCACGCCACCCGCGTCATAGGCAATACCGATAATCTCCTCGGGTGCGAACGGGGTCATGATTTCGATCAGCAGATAGCCGCTGACAATCAACCATGGCAGCGACCAGCCACGCAGAATACGCAACACACCGATCAGAATGGCCAGCCCGACCGACAACGCTACACTGAGCCTCAGTCCGTCGGCATAGCTCTCCCTGGCCAGCTGATCACTCTCGATCAGGTTGGCGGCAGCAGCAATATCTGCGGCTTTTCCGGCAATAGCGATCAGCGCCGGCTCGGCAACAGTTGTGCCAAACCCCAGCAGAAATGCAAACAACAGCAGCCAGAACACGCTGCCCTTATTGGCAAAAGCATGCGCCAGATTTTCACCAATCGGAAACAGCGCGCTTTCCAGCCCCTGCACAAACAGCGCCAGACCCAGTAACACGCAGAGAAAGCCAATAATCATACCGCCCAGATTCGGGATCGGCTGCTGCAGCACGAGCGTCTGGAATACGACAATGACGATCAGAATAGGTGAAAGATCACGCAATGCTCCCAGCAGCGGACGCACCATCAATTGCAGGGAGACTATTACAGCGTTCACTTTGTTTGCACCGCCTGTTAACCGTGAATTCAGACACATTGGACTCTATTCGGGTGCCGGTCATGCGCAAGCAGCATATCCGCCAGATCGGCACGGCTGGCGGATAAACAGCCGGTTTCCTGCCCTTATCGTCACCATAACGATAAACTGTTTATCGCGCTGTTCGTGACATCCGGTCATCACAACGTATATGGTTCGCATATCCTGAAAGACGGTACCACTGAAGGTGGACCGAAGCGGAAAGGAAGCGATGACCAGACAGAAAACAATCACTGCAGCGACGCTGTTGCGCGCCAAGCAGCAAGGTGAAAAAACCGTATGGCTAACGGCCTATGATGCCGTGAGCGCCCGCATTGCCGAAGAGGCCGGAGCAGAAGTGCTGCTGGTCGGCGATTCGCTGGGCATGGTTTGCCTTGGCTATGACTCCACCATCCCTGTCACACTGGATCAGATGATTCACCATTGTGCCGCCGTAGTACGCGGCAGCACCCATGCATGGGTGGTTTGTGATTTGCCGTTCGGCAGTTACCAGCAGTCTCCGCAGCAGGCATTTGCATCCAGCGTTCGCGTACTGCAAAAGACCGGTTGCGATGCGGTAAAAATCGAGGGCGGTGAACACATGGCGGAAACCATCCGCTTTCTGGCCGAACGCGGCGTAGCTGTTGTGGCCCATATCGGACTTACGCCTCAGTCAGTGAAAAAATTCGGTTCCTACGGCAAGCGCGGCAAATCCGATGCCGAACGCATGCAGATGCTTGCCGATGCTGCATCGGTCAGCGCGGCCGGTGCCGTCTGCCTCGTGCTGGAGAATATCCCCGCAGATCTGGCCTGTGAAATAACCGGCACGCTCGATATCCCTACCGTGGGTATCGGCGCCGGCAGCGATTGCGATGCACAGGTGCTGGTCTGGAACGATCTGCTTGGTATCTCCGCATCCAATCCCCCCTTTGCCCCGGCCTATGCCGACCTGCGTACAACCATGAGCCAGGCTATTTCCCGCTGGAGCGCCGATGTAAAGTCAGGACAGTTTCCGAAATGAGAATAGCCCGCACCCCTTCCGAAATCCGACGCCAGCTGAAATCACTGCGTGCAAGCAAGTCGGTCGCTTTTGTACCGACAATGGGCTGCCTGCATGCCGGTCACTTAAGCCTGATCCGCAGAGCAAAAGCACTTGCCGATATCGTTGTTGTCAGTATCTATGTCAATCCGCTGCAGTTCGGCCCTAATGAAGATCTGGACAGCTACCCGCGCACATTTGATGCCGATGCAAAACTATGTGCCGAAGCCGGCGTCGATTTTCTGTTTAATCCGACAACCCTCTACCCGAAAAGCGGTCCGAAAATTACGCTGAAAGCGGACAGCATACCTGACTGCCTGTGCGGGAGATCGCGACCGGGCCATTTCGACGGCGTCATTACCGTCGTCAATATCCTGTTTAATATCGTACAACCCGATATCGCTCTGTTCGGTGAAAAAGACTGGCAACAACTGACGCTCATCCGTCGTATGGCCCTGGATCTGCACATGGCTGTGGAAGTGGTCGGCGGCGAAACCGTACGTGAGGCGGACGGCCTGGCCCTGAGCAGTCGCAATCGCTACCTCACCACGGCCGATCGCAGCCGCGCCGTAGCCATCTCCCGGGCTCTTTATACCATGCAGCAACTGGCACGCGCAGGTGAGTGTGATATTGAAGCGTTGAAGCATGCGGCCATCGCCATACTCACAGATGCAGGCATCACGGCCGAGTATCTCGACATCCGCAACCCGGATTCATTAAAACGTAAAGTCACACTGAACAACCGACCGGCGCGTGCATTTATCGCCGCCAGAGTCGGCCATGCCCGCCTGATCGATAATATGCCGCTCCATCAAACGGAGGACTTCTGATGAAACTGACCATGCTGAAATCCAAGATTCACCGCGCCACGGTGACCCATGCAGAGCTCGACTATGAGGGCTCATGCGCCATAGATCAGGACCTGCTGGATGCGGCGAATATTCTGCAATTTGAGCAGCTGCATATTTACAATGTCGCCAACGGCGAACGCTTTACCACCTATGCCATCACCGCACCACGCGGATCGGGTACCATAGGCGTAAACGGTGCAGCGGCACACAAGGCCAGTCCCGGTGATCTGCTGATCATCTGTACCTATGCCGGGATGCAAGCCTCAGACGCTGCGCACTTCAATCCGGCGCTGGTCTATGTCGACAGCAGCAACGGCATCAGCCACACCAGCCACGGGCATCTGGCTGCGGCCTGAGCGTGCGCTACGCAGTAGCCAGTGTAGCAGTTGCACTGGATGAGAGTGATGAGCAGATCAGCCTGCGCCTGGCAGATCAGCTCGGGATTGCCCGTGCCGCAGTCGTCTCTGCCATCTGTGTGCGACGTGCCATTGATGCGCGCAAAAAAAGCGCCATCCATTTCGTCTGTACCTATGAGGTAGAGCTGACGCATGCGCCGGAGCCACTGCCAGCCAACTGTCGGGAGATCGAACAATCCGCCCTCACACCGGTTTGCCCGGATATTTTCAGCCGCAGGCTGCGCACGGATGCCCATACGGTCATCATCGGCGCAGGACCGGCCGGCCTGTTTGCCGCTCTCGCCCTGGCCGAGGCAGGTGTGCGTGTCACGCTGCTGGAGCGCGGTAAACCGGTGGAAACACGCATGCGCGATATCGGCCGGCTGCGATCGCGGGGCGAGCTCAATGCCGAAAGTAATATCTGCTTCGGTGAGGGTGGTGCCGGCACCTACACTGATGGCAAGCTCTATACACGCATCAAGCACCCCTATCTGCGCTGGGTACTGCACGGTTTCGTTCGCTTCGGTGCCAGAGTGGATATTCTCGTCGATGCGCATCCACACCTCGGTACAGACAAACTGGTGCGCATTGTGCGCAGCATGCGCGAGCACCTGCTGGCCATGGGTGTCGATTATCGCTTTGAAACCCGCGTGGATGATCTGCTGATTTGCAACGGCACAGTCAGCGGTGTGCGCACGGCAAGCGGCGAAGAGATCAATGCCGAACACGTGATACTGGCCACCGGCCACTCCGCCCGCGATACCTTCGAACGACTGCAACAACAGGGCATTGCCATGCAAGCCAAAGCATTTGCCGTTGGTGTGCGTGCCGAACACCCGCAAGCGCTGATCAACAGCATCCAGTATGGTGCTGCGGCAACACAGACAAAACTAGGCGCTGCCGAATACAGCCTGACACATCAGGCGGCAGATCCGCATCTCGGCAAGCGTGGGATCTACTCCTTCTGCATGTGTCCCGGCGGCCTGATTCTCCCCTCACCGACCGAACCCGGTCGCATGGCCGTCAACGGCATGAGCAATGCCAAGCGGGGCGGCGCCTGGGCTAACTCCGGCATCGTGGTACAGGTTACGCCGGAAGATATCCTTCGCCACGGCATCGCAGCAGATCCCCTGATGGGTATCCGTTTCCAGCGTCAGCTGGAGGAAGCCACTTTCAAAGCTGCCGGCAACCGCTATGCGGCCCCGACCATGAAAGTGACTGATTTTGTCAACGGCAAGGCCAGCGGCATGCTTGCCGCAACCCGCTTCAAACCCGAAGCCGTAGCTGCTGATCTGCATAGCGTGCTACCGGCATGGGTGAGCAGACCACTGGCCGAAGGCATCCGGGGCTTTGATCGCAAAATGCGCGGTTATATCAGTGATGAGGCCAATCTCTTCGGATCGGAGACACGCACCTCTTCCCCCATCCGTATTGAGCGCAACGACAGCATGCAGAGCATCAATGTCAGCGGCCTCTACCCCGTCGGTGAAGGGGCCGGTTATGCCGGCGGTATCGTATCGGCGGCCGTCGATGGCCTGAAGGCCGCAGCTGAGATTATCAGCCAGCAATGATTGATCGGCATCACTTATACTTTACTAACAAATGATCAGTATCCACCGCATGAAAGCCATTATAATATTTACCCGGCGACTGTTATGCGCCATGCTACTGGCGGCACTCGCCAACACCACGCTGGCCTGTGCAGGCAGCCACCACCTTGTCGTTCATGCCAGTGCATACAATTCACTAAGAACACAGACCAGCGGCAATCCGGCCATCGGAGCATGGGGAGACCGGCTAAAACCGGGTATGAAGGTGATTGCAGTATCGCGTGACCTGATCCGCATGGGACTAAAGCACAACACCCGGGTTAAAATCAAAGGCTTACCCGGCTATTATCTGGTCAAAGATAAAATGCACAAACGCTGGCAACGTAAAATTGATATTTACATGGGCACCGACGTCAAGGCTGCGCGCCACTGGGGCAAACGCAAGGTGGTCATCAGCTGGTAACAGGTCGGATATGTTACAACCTGAGCATCATACTCAAACTATGTAATATTTAACCAAGAAAAACTGGCGCATCACTTATTGGCAAAGATAGTTCTGTATACCGGCATGGACTGCACCCCGGAATCAGGTAGCGTCGACAAGCAACGTAGGCTGCTCACGTTATGTAATACCGATCAAAACAGAGGAGATTGAAGGCAATGAAACGGTTTGCCAAGGCAAGTGACAATGAGGCGCTGTTAGCCCTGATCGGTGCACTGGATGCAAGAGATGCATACAACAGGGACCACGCCTCACGCAGCAATCAGTTCGCCTTTATCAGTAAATTGCTCAAACGATTCAAATTGTCGCCCGACGTAAAACGGCAAATTTGCAATGCGACCCTGATTCATGACATCGGCATGATCAGCGTTCCCGATAACATCCTGCTCAAGCCTGGTCGTTTGAATCAGGAAGAGCGCAACATGATTGAGCATGCACCGCAGATGGCCGGACACATTCTTGCCCTGGTCCCTTCCCTAAGTGAAGAACGTAAAATGATTATGCACCAACACGAAAGATGGGATGGCACGGGCTATCCCGATGGCCTTGAAGGTCGTCATATCCCGGTCGGCTCACGCTTTATCTCTATTGCCCAGGCCGTGGATGCGATGACCCGGGATCGCGCCTATCGGCGGGCCCGCCCTATCTCCTACTGCCTGCAGGAGTTGCGCCAGAATGCCGGCAAACAGTTCGATCCTAAAATTGCAGAAGTGGCCGCTTCGCTGCTCTGCATGCGAGATGACGGGGCGCGCTGAGGCACCCCGTTCTCACAGTTTCACAGGGGCGGGCTTATGCCATTTGCGGACGGAACATCAGGCAGGATAGCGGTGGCAGGGTCAGACTGAGCGAGTACTCCTGATCCATCCACGGCTGCTTTTCGGCTGTAACACCGCCGGCATTACCCTGATTACTGCCGCCGTATGCTTTGGCATCGGTATTCATGATTTCATCGTAATGGCCGCCTATCGGCACACCAAGACGATAGCTGCTACGCGGAACCGGAGTGAGGTTCAGAACAACAATAACCGGTCCGCCATTTTTATCACGGCGGATAAAACTCAACACCGACTGCTCGGAGTCATTGCAATCTATCCACTGGAAACCTGCACTGTCGAAATCAACTTCATACAGGGCCGGCACACTCGTATAGAGGTGATTCATATCCCGCATCATCAGCTGCAAGCCGCGATGCGGCATGAAGTTGGCCTGATCCCACGACAGTGATGCATCGAAATTCCACTCCGGCCACTGACCGAATTCCATACCGTTAAACTGCAACTTCTTACCCGGGTGCGCATACATATAGGCATACAGCACACGCAGATTGGCAAATTTCTGCCAGTCATCGCCCGGCATTTTTTGCGGCATCGAGCCCTTGCCATGAACCACTTCATCATGAGAGAACGGCAGGATAAAGTTCTCGGTAAAGGCGTAGACCATCGAGAAAGTCAGCGCATGGTGATGGTAGGATCTGTGGATCGGATCATTCTCGAAATAGGAGAGCGTGTCATTCATCCAGCCCATATTCCATTTCATGGTAAAGCCCAGTCCGCCCAGATAGACAGGACGCGACACCATAGGCCATGAGGTGGACTCCTCGGCCATTGTCACAGCACCAGGGAAGCGTTCGTGGATCAGGCAATTGAACTGTTTGATGAACTCCACCGCCTCCAGATTCTCGCGGCCACCAAACTTGTTCGGCATCCACTCACCCTCTTTGCGTGAATAATCGAGGTAGAGCATCGATGCCACTGCATCCACACGCAGTCCGTCCAGATGATACTCATCCAGCCAGAACAGGGCTGAAGCGATCAGGAAATTACGCACCTCATTGCGGCCGAAGTTGAATATATAGGTGCCCCAGTCCTTGTGCTCACCGAGTCTTGGATCTTCATGCTCATAGAGCGGTGTACCGTCAAAGCGTGCGAGACCATGCGCATCCTTGGGAAAATGCGCAGGTACCCAGTCGAGAAACACACCGATACCGTTCTGATGACAATAATCGATAAAATAACGGAAATCATCCGGTGTACCGAAGCGGCTGGTCGGGGCAAAATAACCGACCGTCTGATAACCCCATGACCCATCGAACGGGTGCTCGGTGATCGGCATCAACTCAATATGGGTATAACCCATCCACTGACAGTACTCAACCAGCTGATGCGCCAGCTCACGGTAACCCATATAGGCGCTGCCATCATCGGCTTCGCGTCGCCATGAACCGGGATGCACTTCATAGATGCTCATCGGTTTATCTGCAGCCTGATGCGTTGCCCTGTTTTCCACCCATTCGGCATCAGACCAGGTATAAACATCACTGTTATGCACGACACTGGCCGTAGCCGGACGCAACTCCATCTGCTGGGCATAAGGATCGGCTTTTTCAAACACATCGCCATTCTGCGCACGGATTTCGAACTTGTAGGTTTCGCCCTCACACAGGTTGGGAATGAAGAGCTCCCACACGCCGGAGGAACCACGCACGCGCATCTGGTGCTCGCGTCCATCCCAGTGATTGAAGTTACCCACTACGGACACACGCATGGCCGACGGCGCCCATACGGCAAAACCGACACCGGAGATCCCTCCATGCTCACGCAAGTGGGCGCCCATAATCCGATATTTTTCGAAATGGTTACCCTCACCAATCAGGTAGAGATCCATATCACCGAGAATCGGAGCAAAGCGGTAGGTATCCTCCTCCTCCCAGCTATGACCATCGGCATTTTCTATACGCAAGCGATACGCCCTGTCCAGATCGCCACTTTTCCAGCTCTTTTCGAAAAAATCAGTACCCTCGATACGCGTCATCGGCATGGCCTTGCCGCCTTCCGGCACCAGCCACATCTTCTCGGCACGCGGCTTGTTTGCGCGCACGACCACACCACTGCCTTCCGCATGTCTGCCAAGATAGGCGAACGGGTCATGGCTGCGGGCTTCCAGCACTGCCCATGCTTCATCACTAAGGTTGATATTTTTCATATTATGCCTCTCATTGGGCGATCATTTTCAGTTATATTCTGCGCAGGGAGTAAAGGCAAACTCAGGTAATTACCGTGGGCTTGTCACGTCCGGTCAACTCACGCAATTGCGAAACAGCACCGGCGGCAGCAATCATATCGGCCAGTGCATCCTGCGCATCCAGCCCGTGCTTGCTGCTGTCTGCTTCATATGACTCGAGATACAGGCGAATGGTTGCACCGCTCGTGCCGGTACCGGAAAGACGGAAAATCATGCGCGAGCCGTCTTCAAACAGAACGCGGACGCCCTGATTGCTGCTGACACTGCCATCTACCGGATCCGTGTAGGAAAAATCATCACATGTACTGATCATGCGACCGGCCAACTGTGTGCCGGGCAAGCTGTCAAACTGATCCCGTACCTGTTGCAGTACGGCTGTTGCCGCTGCCGAATCAACGCCTTCATAATCATGACGAGAATAGTAGTTGCGCCCGAACTGCTGCCAGTGCTCAACAAGAATATCGGCAACCGACTCTTTACGCACAGCCAGAATATTCAACCAGAACAACACGGCCCACAGGCCATCTTTTTCACGCACATGATCAGAGCCGGTACCGAATGATTCCTCGCCGCACAACGTCACCTTACCCGCATCCATCAGGTTGCCGAAAAACTTCCAACCGGTGGGCGTCTCATAGCAATCCAGGCCCAGTGATTCCGCCACCCTGTCCGCAGCAGCGGAAGTCGGCATGGAGCGCGCTACACCGGCAATACCACCCGCATAGCCAGGCACCAGTGTCGCGTTAGCAGCCAGAACCGCCAGCGAATCACTCGGCGTCACAAAGAAGTGATCGCCCAGAATCATATTGCGGTCGCCATCGCCATCAGATGCTGCACCGAATGCAGGCGCCTGATCACCATACATGATTTCAACCAGCTCATGCGCATAGGTCAGATTCGGATCAGGATGACCACCACCAAAATCCTCTTTCGGCTCACCGTTCATCACCGTACCGGCAGCGGCACCCAGCGTGCCTTCCAGAATGGCTGTTGCGTACGGACCGGTCACCGCATGCATGGCATCGAACTTCATGGCAAAACCGGATGCCAGCAGATCACGAATGGCATCAAAATCAAATATCGACTGCATCAAAGCGGCATAATCGGCAACAGCATCGATCACTTCCACCTGCATGCCTGCCAGATCAAATGAACCGGTGTGATCCAAATCCACATCATCGGCATCAACAATCAGGTAACGTTCAATATCCAGCGTGCGGTCATATATGGCTTCGGTTACATTTTCCGGCGCCGGCCCGCCGCTGCCGATATTGTACTTGATGCCGAAATCCTCATCTGGACCGGCAGCATTATGACTGGCAGAGAGAATCAATCCGCCATATGCCTTGTATTTACGGATAATGCAGGAGGCTGCAGGAGTCGACAGGATACCACACTGTCCGACCAACGCTCTGGTGAACCCGTTGGCTGCCGCCATTTTCAGAATAATCTGAATGGCTTCGCGATTGTAAAAGCGCCCGTCCCCGCCGACAACCAGCGTCTGGCCCTGAAAATCGCCGATGGCGTTAAATGTTGCCTGTACAAAATTGGCCAGATAGTGCGCCTGCTGAAAAACCCTGACTTTCTTACGCAAGCCGGATGTGCCCGGTCGTTGCCCCTCAAATGGTGATGTTAAAACGGTTTGCGTCCGCATAATGGTTCTATCCCCCCCTTGATCAGCGGGTATACTAGCGTGAAGATAAGCTGAAATCACTACATGGCAAATCAATAGTCATGCTGTTAGAGTGCGTTCACAAAATCACAACCATCACAGGGGGGGGGAACAATCATGGCACCGCAAATCGAAGATAGTATGGGTCCGCAAATGGAACGCAATATCAGCCGACTCACCGCCAACACGGTAGCGCTGGTTCTGGCGGGTGGCCGCGGCTCAAGGCTGAAAGATCTGACCAACTGGCGCGCCAAACCGGCCGTTCCCTTTGGTGGAAAATTCCGCATTATTGATTTCCCGATGTCCAACTGCATCAACTCCGGCATCCGTCGCATCTCCGTTCTCACCCAGTACAAATCCCACTCCCTGCAACGCCACCTGCAACGCGGCTGGAGCTTCATGTCCGGTCAGTTCGGCGAGTTCGTTGAAGTACTCCCCGCCCAGCAGCGCAAGGGTGAAGGCTGGTATGCCGGCACTGCCGATGCAGTCTATCAGAATCTGGACATCATCCGTCACTACAACCCTGATTATGTCGTCATTCTGGCAGGCGATCACATCTACAAGATGGATTACGGCAAAATGATTGCCGCCCATGTCGCCAAGGGCGCTGATATCACTGTAGGCTGCATCCCTGTACCACTCGCGGAAGCCAGAGCATTCGGTGTAATGTCGATTGATAAAGACTCCCGCATTGTTGAATTTGCCGAGAAGCCTGCGAACCCCAAGCCTGTACCAGGAGATGAGTCACAGGCACTGGCCTCCATGGGTATCTACGTCTTCTCCAAGCAGTACCTGCGTGACCGTCTGGTTGCCGATGCTGCCGATGAATCATCTACACATGACTTTGGCCACGACCTGATCCCGCACGCCATTGAGCACGCCAATGCTTTCGCCTTCCCGTTTATGGCCGGCAACACCAGTGCATCCGGCTACTGGCGTGATGTTGGAACCATTGATGCCTACTGGGAAGCCAACATTAATCTGTGCGATATCGCGCCTGAATTGAACCTGTATGATAAAAACTGGCCCATCTGGACCTATCAGGAGCAGCTGCCACCGGCCAAGTTCGCCTTTAATGATGATGAGAGACGCGGCCATGCAATTGACTCCCTGATCTCCGGCGGCTGTCTGGTAACCGGTGCGACCATTCGTCATTCACTGCTGTTTTCAAGCGTGCGCGTGCACTCTCACACTGTCGTTGAGGATTCCGTTATCCTGCCGGATGTTGAAATCAGACATAATTGCCGCATCCGGCGCTGTGTTATCGACAAGGGCACGATCATCCCCGAAGGCACGGTGATCGGTGAAGATCCGATTGAAGATGCCAAACGTTTCGACGTTTCTGCGGGCGGCATTGTTCTTGTCACCCCTGAAATGATGGGGCAAAACGTACATGAGGCATAACCCCTTTGCTGTCAGGGGATGCTGTTGACCGGCACCCCTGCGCAAGCTTCGACCACTACAAGCGCTGATATAACTGCCCATGAGGGCGACCATGCAAATGGCGCGCAAGGAGAGACAATGAGTCGACCACTGTCTGTAATTTTCTACTGGCATATGCACCAACCGTTTTACTGCGATGCAGATTCCGGACGCTATCACCTGCCATGGGTGTACCTGCATGCCATCAAGGATTACACCGATATGGCTGAGATCATATCGCAGCTGCCGGGTGCCCGCGCCGTCATCAATTATGTGCCGTCACTGACAGCCCAGATTGAAGATTACGCGGCACATCTGCGTGATTTCCTCGATGGAAAACACAATGACATCAATGACCCGCTGCTGGCTGCCCTGGCTGACAGTGATGGTAATTATGACAAGGCCGGGCGCGCCTACCTGCTTGAGGCCTGTTTCCGGTTGAATCATGAACGCAATATGCATCGCTATCCTGCTTTTTCACTGCTTTGGCAGATGGCCGAACATGCAAAAGGCCATGATGCGACGGCCTATCTGGGCAGCAGCTATTTCACTGATCTGGTGACCTGGTACCATCTTGCATGGCTGGGTGAAACAGTGCGACAGCATAACTTTGTTGCCCGGCGCCTGATTGAAAAAGCTAAAAACTTCAGCTATCAGGACCGGCGCGATCTGGTCACACTGATCGCCTCCCTGCTCGACAATATTCCGGCCACCCATCGCAAGCTGGTGGAAGAGGGTAAAATCGAGCTGACCACCACCCCTTATGCGCACCCTATTATTCCACTCATGCTTGATTTCAATACGGCCCGCGAAACGGTAGCGGATGCCATGCTTCCGGCTGAGCCTTACCCTGGCGGAAAAGAGCGTGCCGAAGAGCATATTGCCATGGCCATTACTCACCATGAGCAGGTGTTCGGCCACAAACCTGCCGGTTGCTGGCCGGCTGAAGGTGCGGTTTCCAACAAGACTTTGGCCATGCTGGGCAAGGCGGATTTCAATTGGTGCGCCACCGGTGAAGCCGTACTGCACCACTCATTAAAACACAATGTACGGGAGCAGCAGAGCAATCGTGACCTCTATCACCCCTGGCTGGTTGGTGAGGGTGATGAGCAGATATCCTGCTTCTTCCGCGATGACAGACTGTCAGATCTGCTTGGTTTTGAGTATTCACGCTGGAAGACTCAGGATGCCATCAATAATTTCATGCATGAACTGGCCGGCATCCATCACCGCACTCAGGGCATGGATGCGCCTGTGGTCACCATCATCATGGATGGTGAAAATGCGTGGGAACACTACCATGAAAATGCCCTGCCATTCCTGACCAAGCTGTATCAGTCTATTGCCGAAAATGATGATTATGACCTGACAACCTGCAGTGACTATCTGGCTGCACACCCGGCAACTGAGAAACTGGATCATCTGGTTTCCGGCTCATGGGTATATGGCAACCTCTCCACATGGATTGGCGACACCGCCAAAACACGCGGCTGGGAGCTATTGATTGAAGCCAAACATGTCTATGACAAGCACATTGACAAACTGAGTCCCGAGCAACAGGCCGCAGCTAAAGAGCAACTGCGCATTTGTGAAGGCTCGGACTGGTGCTGGTGGTTCGGCGATTACAATCCGGGGGCAGCGGTACGCGATTTTGACAACCTGTATCGACGCCATCTGGGCAAACTACACCAGCTGCTTGGTTGCGCTATTCCAGCCTCGCTGAATGTTTCCATTTCGCATGGCGGCGGTGATGCCGAAGGCGGTGGCACTATGCGCCGTGGTAGTGACTCCTGACCCGACCAGAACCCAGAACAGCTTGAAGGCCATGCGTGGCTGAGATAACGAAACAAGGACACGATCATGGTTTCATGGATTGACCGCCGCAAATCGGCGGTGCTGCTGCACATCACTTCCCTGCCCGGCCCTTTTCACAAAGGTGTACTGGGCAAGGAAGCGCTTGCCTTTATCGATGTCCTGGCCGCTGCAGATTTCAGTATCTGGCAGTTCCTGCCGCTCGGACCAACGCATGGCCATGGATCACCCTATGAATCACTCTCTTCATTTGCCGGCAATCCGGAGCTGCTGGATCTGCGGGACTTTGTCGACAAAGGCTGGCTTGATGCCAGCGATCTGGAGGATCAGCTGAGTGCAAAACAACACGCTGATCTGCGTGCAAAAGCATCACTGCGTTTCTGGCTGCAACTGATTTCAGATAGCGAACTGAAGCTTGATGTGGAGTCCTTTGCACACAAGCATGGTGAATGGCTGGATGATTATGCCATCTTTTCCACGCTGAAGTCGATTCTGGCCGATCGTGCCTGGTGGCACTGGCCTCGCGCACTGCGTGACCATGACGCGGATGCTCTGACCACCGCCAAATCGTGTAATCGTGGACTGATTGAACAGACCGTGTTCGAACAATATATGTTCGACTGCCAGTGGAAGCGCATCAAAGCCTATGCAGAAGAGCGCGGCATCGAGTTGTTCGGCGATCTGCCCATCTATGTAGCACATGATTCGTCCGATGTCTGGTCTGCCCAAAGCAACTTTACCGTATCTGAAAAGGGCCTCTGTGACGAAGTGGCCGGCGTACCACCCGACTACTTCTCCTCGACAGGCCAGCGCTGGGGTAATCCCCTGTATCGCTGGGACAAGATGGCTGCGGATCATTTTGACTGGTGGGTAGAGCGCGTAAGACACCAGATGGAGCGCATGCACCTGCTGCGCATCGATCATTTTCGCGGACTGGAGGCCTACTGGGCAATCCCGGGCCAAAGCGAAGACGGCATTATCGGCGACTGGCGCAAAGCTCCCGGCAGAGCCTTACTGGAAGCCATGCAGCAGGAGCTGGGACCATTACGGCTGGTGGCTGAAGATCTTGGCATCATCACCGATGAGGTAACTACCCTGCGCAGGGACTTCGGCCTGCCCGGCATGAAAATCCTGCAGTTCGCTTTCGGTGGCGATGATCACAATCCCTATCTTCCGGCCCACCACGAGCCTGACAGCGTGGTCTATACCGGCACCCATGATAACGATACAACACTCGGCTGGTTCGAACATGCTGATGAACATGTACGCCAGCATGTACTGAGCGTACTGAAGACAACACCTGCCGACATCACCTGGTCCATGATCGAAGCGGCTCTTGCATCACCAGCCATGCTGTCCGTCATCCCCATGCAGGACCTGCTTGAACTGGGCAGCGAAGCCAAATTCAATACGCCCGGCACACTGGAGAATAACTGGTGCTGGCGCCTGGAGAGTATCCCCCCTGCACAAGCCGCCTGCTGGCAGAAAGCTGGCCTGCTTAATCGCAAATATAAGCGCGCACCAGCCACCGGTAAGAGCCTCTGATGTCATTAAAGGCAATATCATTTTGCCGCCAAATTGCGTAATCTGAATTTCCGTCTACACTACAGACCTCGCACCATTATTTTACAGTAGAGGAAATTACTAAACATTCACCATGTATAAATACAGCTATCTTCAGGCATGTCTCTCTATTGCACCCTTCTGGTTCTTTTTCTTTATATCCAGAAGCGACTTGCGAGAGACCATGCTCAAACTATCTTTCCTGTTTGGCATTGGCGGCGTACTTTCCGAGTTCGTCTACATTAATGATTGGTGGAATCCGGTTACTGTTACAGGTACCGCTGTTGGCATTGAAGATTTCCTCTTCGGCTTCTTCTTCTCAGGTTCGGTCGCAGTCTGTTACGAGGTCATCTGCAAGAGCTGTTATCTGGACAGTCCCCCGCCCATCACCAAGCCGTTCAGATTCAGGTATATAGCACTTACCATTTGCGCGGTATTCTTCGGCAGTGCCTATCTGTTCAATCTGGATTCATTTACAGCCACAATTCTGGCTTTTGGGGTCTGCAATCTGATCATACTATCGCTGCGGCAGGATCTGGTAGCCAATGCCGTTTTCAGCGGTGTTTTCGCAGGCCTTCTGGCCTTACTATTTTTCGGTATTCCCGAACTTATTACAAGCGGCTGGGTCAATGCAACGTGGTCTATGGACTATCTCTCCGGCCATTTTGTGCTCTACGTACCGCGTGAGGACTTCATCTGGTTTTTGCTGGCCGGCATATTTATCGGCCCGCTATACAAGGTCTGGAAGAACAAACGCATTCTTCATCTTAATGAACCGGTACCACTGTCTACGTGGGCTCTGTTACAAAAGCGCTACGCCAAGCAGCAATAACAGGGATGCAAGCAGATGCCGGTTCCTTCTCGGCTGACGCCGCAAAACGATCTTGGTAGCGAGCAAAAAGATGACAGACTCAACGCAAGCGACATAAAACATCACCTGAATGTCATCCGATAGCAGATTAAGCCTGCCGGTAATCCACGGCGTAACCCAGGTCAAAAGCAGCAGCAGGCTTTCAAAACCCGATGTCAGAAAGATTCGCGTATGCCTCTTGAACCATAACTTCAGCGCCACCCAGCATGACAACAGGGCTGATATAGCATACATATAATACTGTACCCACAACTGCTCGGATGTATTAATTGCCAATATCAATGCAAACACAAGCAGGTAGAGCAGCCCCAGCGGCCATGCTCCATCGCGCCCACCCCTCCACGGATAGAGAAGCCCGACCAAACCCATCACTGCAACCACAATAAGTATATTAATGCCGGACAGATCTACCGCCAGCACAGGCCCGAGCAACAGAAGCGGAATCAACCATGTCATAACCGGTATCGAAGCACCGAGAACACGGGTCATCAGGTAGTAAATGGAAGACCCTGTACCGTCAGAGCCTGTTGAAGCATCGTCATCAGTTAAAGGTGCATAGGAAAAATTCGCTCTCTCCAGCAACATCAGCCCCAGATATGTGACCGCAATCAGACCCGCAAGCACCAGCGACTGCAACCAGCCGGCACTGCCTTGAAAGAGAACTGCCACACAACCATACATGTAGATCAGCCCGTAAAAGACACCGACTACGCCGTTATGGGAGAGGCCGAGGTCAATTAGCCGGTGATGAAAATGGGTTTTGTCAGGCAGGAATGGACTCTTCCCCTGCACAATACGCCTGAGCATGACATAAATCGTATCCGCAAGCGGTAACCCCAGCAGAATGCCCATACTGATCGGTGATATGACTTCCCCGCCTCCGGACTGAAGCAACATCAGTGAGAGACAGGCCAGCACATAGCCCAGGATGAGACTGCCTGTGTCCCCCATAAATATGCGTGCAGGGTGGGAATTATAATAGAGAAATCCGACCATTGAACCAAGCAGTACAACCACGATCATCAGGCTTTCATGATCCCCTATGGTGATGGCAAAGCTGCCAAGAAAAAAACTGGCTATCAACGTAATGCCGGCAGCAAGCCCATCGAGCCCGTCAGACAAATTCAGAGCATTGATGAAGCCCACCATCGCAATCAATGTTAACGGGATGGCAAACCAACCGGTTTCTATATTGCCTCTGGCGAACAGGTCGCCCAGATCCGTGATGGCTGTACCACTCATGATCAGGAACACTGCGGAGCCGGCGATAATACCGATGAATTTCAGCTTGGGCGAAATCTGGAAAATATCATCTGCCATACCTGTAAAACCGACAATCAGCAGACCGAGGAGAAAGCCTTGGGTTGTCTGCGTGATATCCAGCATGGTGAGCGGAATCAGCAACATAGTGGCAAGGAATGCCAGGCCACCCATGCGCGGCACTGCCTGCAGATGAACCTTGCGCTCATCCGGGTGATCAACAGCACCCAGTCGCAGGGCCAGACGCACGACTGCAGGCATCATCAGCAACGTCAGCAGGACTGACGATACCAGTGCCAGCAGGAAGGTAGCGGGTATTTCACTTGCGCCTTGCATCAATAACCCCTTTTGATCAGCGAAGCCCGATCAGTTAAGTACAATAATGGGCATAGACAGCTGTAATACCCTCTTCCAGCTGAATAGCCGCCTGCCACCCCATATCATTCAACCTGCTTACATCCATCAGCTTGCGCGGCGTACCGTCCGGCTTGGATGCATCCCAGATCACCTCACCGTCATAACCGACAACACGCTGTACCAGCTCTGCCGCATGCTTAATGCTCAGATCTGATCCCATACCGACATTGAAAAGGCGAGTATCATTCGTTTGCAGCTGGTTGCCTTGCATCAGAAACAGGCAGGCGGCAGCCATATCATCGACATGCAGGAATTCGCGGTACGGGGAACCACTGCCCCAGAGCACCACCCTCGGGGCCATGGCTGAAGAGGCAAGGCGCAACTGGCCCTTCTGCACACTACCGGAGGGATCCACTACTCCGCCATCACGACTCAAGCCGAGGTTGTGCAGAATATCATCCGGAAGTTGGCCATGACGGAGTTCATCCGCACGAATCGCTTCAATATCCCCGGCTTGCGCCAGCTTTGCCAGATGAAACTTGCGAATCAGCGCCGGCAGCACATGTGATTTCTCCAGATCGAAGTTATCATTCGGACCATAGAGATTGGTCGGCATGGCAGAAATCGCATCAAAACCGAACTGCTTGTGATAGGCCTGACACATTTTGACGCCGGCGATCTTGGCAATGGCATACCACTCATTGGTAGGCTCCAGTTCGCCGGTGAGCAGACAGGACTCCGGCATCGGCTGAGGCGCCAGCTTGGGATAAATGCAGGAGGAGCCGAGAAACAGCAGGCGCTTTACGCCATTGCGATAAGCCGCATCAATAACATTGGTCTGAATCTGCAGATTATCGCGTATAAAGTCGGCAGGATAGGTATCATTGGCATAGATACCGCCCACTTTTGCTGCTGCCAGAAAGACATACTCCGGCCGCTCTGCGGCAAAAAATGCGTCCACTGAAGCCTGATTGCGCAGGTCCAGTTCCGCCGATCTGCGCAGAATAAGATGATCAAATCCCTGTGCTTTCAGGGCCCTGACTATGGCCGAGCCCACCAAACCACGGTGACCGGCAACATATATTTTTGAGTCAGGACTGAGAGCTGAGGACTGAGGGGTGAGTAGTGCTGTCATTTCTGTTCCTTTTGCTTTTCTACCGATTTTCTTAAACCCGCTAATATTCTTGAAACTTCTGTCGCCATATCGTGAAGCCGTACAGCCATCTCCCTGCTTATATATCCGGCATCCAGTGCGACATAAAGTTGGGCTCTGACTTCTGCACACGAACCTTTAGCAATAACAATAAACCTATGAAAATCAGCTCTGCTTGCCCGATCAAACCCTTCAGCAAGGTTGGACATGATTGATACAGAGGCCCGGCGAATCTGATCCCTCAAGCCAAAGTCACGGCTAAATTTGCCTGAACTCGTCACGGCATAAATTTCACGCGTCAACTCGCGAGCTTTCTGCCATGCGATCAAATCCTCAAAGCGGGAAACGACATCAGGACTAAGTCCGGAGGACTCCCCCAAGGGATACTCTCTGGCTTCGCCATTCACCGGATCAGGACTAAGTTCATCAGCCTTCATTCCTTGTTCCATCTCTGTTCCTTAGTCCTTAGTCCTTTCCTCTTAGTCCTTAGTCCTGATACTCTCTCAGTCCTATCTTTCCCTCATTCAATGGCAACAGCAACGCTATAGCCATGTTCTTTCAACAGCGCATGGCGCTTGGCAGCTTTAAGATCCTCGGCCACCATCTCCGCACACATCTCCTGCACCGTAATTTCCGGCGTCCAGCCCAGCTTCTCTTTTGCCTTGCTCGGGTCACCCAGCAGGGTTTCCACCTCTGCAGGACGGAAGTAGCGCGGATCTACACGTACCAAAACATCGCCGACAGAGAGCGATGGATGACTTGCGCTCTTTGCCGGGTCGAGTGACACCACAATACCAACCTCATCCAGACCTTCGCCCTCAAAGCGCAGCGTGACACCCAACTCGCTGGCCGACCAGGCAATAAACTGACGTACCGAATACTGTACACCGGTAGCTATGACAAAGTCTTCAGGCTGCTCCTGCTGCAACATCATCCACTGCATGCGCACATAGTCTTTAGCATGGCCCCAGTCACGCAACGCATCCATATTACCCATATAGAGGCACTGCTCCAGCCCCTGAGCAATATTGCAGAGCCCGCGCGTAATTTTTCTGGTCACGAAGGTCTCACCACGGCGCGGCGATTCATGATTGAACAAAATACCATTGCAGGCATACATACCGTACGATTCGCGATAATTCACAACAATCCAGTAGGCATACATCTTGGCCACCGCATAGGGGGAGCGGGGATAAAACGGAGTGGTCTCCCGTTGCGGAATCTCCTGCACCTCACCGAACAGCTCGGAGGTAGATGCCTGATAAAAGCGAACCTTCTTCTCCATGCCCAGCAGGCGAATCGCCTCCAGCAGACGCAGGGTGCCAATACCATCAACATCGGCGGTATATTCGGGCGCTTCGAAGGAAACGGCCACATGTGACTGCGCCCCCAGGTTGTAAACCTCGTCGGGCTGCACCTCCTGCAGGATACGTGTCAGGTTGGAAGTATCGGTCAGGTCGCCGTAGTGCAGCACAAAATGCTTATTCTCCACATGCGGATCCTGATAGATGTGATCGACCCGCTGCGTATTGAATGAAGAGGCACGGCGCTTGATACCATGTACCTGATAACCCTTTTTAAGCAGAAACTCCGCCAGATACGATCCATCCTGTCCGGTTACGCCGGTGATCAGTGCTTTCTTCAATGAATTCCCCTTTCGATAGTTGCCGGATTATAGACGACAAGGCTCTAATTGATAACTGGCAAGCTTGCCGGCAGGTGTTGACCTACCTGCCAGCCTGTAGCATGGCATGCACGATAAACCATGCTGTTACAAAGCGGGACTCTAAACATCGCGCGCTTACTAAACCACTTCCATGGAGAGATCATTTGTTAGCTGAGCCGACCATTACGCTTGTCGTTTGAAGAACTGCGGCAACTTACTGAAGTTTTTCCACATCAGTGCCTTCAATCCTCCGACACCGTTGCCCTTCAGTGCCCGGTAATCCTCCATGGTTTTTCTGATAATATTGCCCAGAGAGCGATTACTGGCCCCCCCTACCCGCATCTTTACCAGCACTTGGGGGATGTACACACATTCCAGTTTCGCCCGGGCGAGAAAACGTAACATGCAGTCATAATCGGCCGCAATCCGGAATGATCTGTCAAATGCACCGAAGCGCTGATATACCTCGCATCGCACGTAAAATGTGGGATGTGGAGGCATCCAGCCCTGTTTCAATTTCTTTACCGCATACTCTCGGGACTTCCAGTAACGGATCACCTTATCGGGTGTAACCTTGCTGATATAAACAAGATCTCCATAGACCGCACTCACGCCATCAGCAGCAAAAGCCTCTGCAACTGTGGAAAGGACAAACTCATCTGCAAACAGATCATCTGCATGTAGAAAGCCGATAACATCACCCGTTGCATGGCTGATGCCCTTGTTCAGCGCATCATAAATGCCTTCATCAGGTTCAGAGATATAGACATCGATCCGATCACGGTAAGGCGCCAGCAACTCTGTTGTGCCATCTGTTGATCCACCATCGATAACAACCAGTTCCACATTACAGTAGTTCTGAGCCAGAATGGATTCAATGGCATCAAGCAGCGTCTCTTTGGCGTTATACGTTGCGGTGATGACAGATATTTTTGGCAATGACATACTGTATGGGTTAAAACAGCGTGTAGATAAATGGAGCCACGGCAGAGCCCTGGGCAAAAACGATCAGAATGCCGAGCAGCAGCAGCACGATAATGATCGGCGCCAGCCAGAACTTTTTACGCTCTTTCATGAAGTCCCACAAATCTTTGCATAAATCGAGCACTAGAACGGCCTCTCAACATGGTTGTCGGCGCGTACCTTACTGATCATCCGGTAGCTAGCCAGACTTTTATCCAGTTTACGACGCATAGGATCCTTTCCCATCATACGCATGATCATCCCCATCGGCGTTATCACCATGAAAAATACAATTGCCAGAACAGTAGCATTGACCACACTGCCGATCATCATGGCAACCCGCATCCACGGCCTGTACAGGCTGTTCATCGAGTCCGGCGCAACCAGTGCCCATGCCATCACCAGCAAGCCTGTACCAACCCATACAATCGCCGGTCGTTCTTGCCCGGTCCAGGGTAACAGCAGACCGAACAGCAGGGCCAATATGGCGCCGAGTATCAGTCCGAACCGGCGCAGGCCAGTCCTGTCGAGTTCAGGAATTTCCATATGTGACATCGTCACCCCTCTTCAATCTATGCATTAATAAGTTTAGCCACGAATGAACACAAATAGTGTAAATACTGATCAGAGTATCCACGCCCGCGTACAACTAGCGACACGAGCAGACGTAGATCGGGATACATATAGCACAAATTGCCCTAAAAAAATATTCGTGTTCATTCGTGTTCATTCGTGTTCATTCGTGTTCATTCGTGTTCATTCGTGTTCATTCGTGTTCATTCGTGTTCATTCGTGTTCATTCGTGTTCATTCGTGTTCATTCGTGTTCATTCGTGCTCATT
>Ga0210050_1001310_pt1 | contig 27427 bp, 25 predicted proteins | sample CryGey132114_all_FD_185463 | JGI IMG/M metagenome (GOLD analysis project Ga0210050, IMG submission 185463) | Groundwater microbial communities from aquifer - Crystal Geyser CG22_combo_CG10-13_8/21/14_all (SPAdes) (version 2) | ecosystem: Environmental > Aquatic > Deep subsurface > Groundwater ... | reverse complement strand
CCGTAGATGAATTATCAATTGCCTCCTGAATAGTGGAATAGCATACTCCCGATGCATACACACCTCCAGTGCAGTCTGTGCCGGGACTAAGAGTTACCACAAAAATTGTCATATGGTCAAGGCTTACTACAGAGACTGAGGTATCGGTTTTTGTAAGAGTGTTGTCAACTTTTTCCGCAGAACCGATGTTTGATAGTTCTTCTGCAAATTTTACTTCAACCGATTTATCTTTTGAAGATTCTGGGATAGGGAGCGAAAGATTATAACTAAAGTCCCCATCTTTCATATCTGACGTTATGTCGTAGGCTTTATTAGACAATGAACCTGTCTGTTTAATTTGATCTTCCGTTAATGTGATTTCCCCAATTTTTATATTACCAGCGGGGTCGGGGAGCTTTGTAAATGTTAATTTCACCTCACTATTTTGAGGAGCAACATATTCTTTATTAAGTTCTATTTTTTCAAAAGTCCACTGTGAAGAAGCTTGTGGTGGTATTGGTTCCGGGGTAACGGTTGGAACTGAAGTTGGTTCTAATGTTGGAATTGCGGTAGGCTCTTCTGTTGGCACTGAAGTCGGAGCTAGTGTTGGCTCTGCCGTAGGAGTTGGGCTGACAATTTCTGTTGGTGTCAGTTCAACCGTTGGTGTTGGGGTAGCGGTTTCTGTAGGAACTAAAGTTGGTTCTACAGCTGAAGTTGGAGTTGCAGAAACAACATCTGTTGGCGTTGGTTCTAAAATTGCAGTAACCGTTTCTGCTTGAGCATTTACTTTACTAAATGTAGGAACAATTAATAAATATGGAGTAAAAGAATTCACTAAAAGAAGAAGAGTTGAAAAAACAGAAATTATCTTTCGGATAACCCTCGCTTTTATTTTCATTATATTTGTAGGTTATAACCTACATTTGTATGTAGTATATAACTAGTTATTTAAAAAGTCAAACAGGTCTAACTGATACCTTTTTTGTATGAGTTTAGAAGTTTATTTTTTCGCAGATTTTTTTGCAGAGTCTTCTTTAAAATCATGTATAAATAAACCAAAGGTAATTATTATCAACACCCAAATAATTATTAGTAAATAAATATTAAAAGTTCTCATATATTATTTTCTCATAAGATAACGAACTGTTAATATAAGAAAAATGCAAAATAATCCTACTAACAAAAAGGCGGTATTTACAGCTTCCATATTATTTCTTTAATATATAAACTGATAATATTATCATCGTTATCGATAGTATAAATATAGTAGCAATAGCAAGTAATGTCAAACTGTCGTAATTTATTTTCGAAAAAACTGGCGTTACTACCAATATTGAAATTAATGATGCCGATAGGCTTATAAATAAATTCGAAATTGTCTTCTTCTGATTTAAATTTAATTTAAATTTTTTCATTTCTTCAAAATTTTCTTTCTAAACAAATACCCAATTCCGCCGAGTATCAACGAAGTTACTGATGGCCAAATATAATCCCAAATGTTTAATGATTTTTTAATTTCTTTTTTTACTACTAGTTGCTTAGTCACTTCAACAGTTGGAGTAATCAATTCCTCTTGACTTGACGATATTCCTAAAACTGCAGGTGAAGATTCCTTTGATATAGGAATTTCATTACTTGACGATGCAATTATTGATGGTGATATTGAATTTGAAGTTGAGCTTGTTGGTTGTGGAGTTGAGGTCGGAACTAAAGTTACTGTTGCAGCCACTGTAGGAGCCACTTCAGTGGCCAAAGTGGGTGGGGGAAAGATAGAAAAGGCAGTTTGGTTGTTGTATGGTATATTGTAGTTATCTATTTGAGATGAGGATGGTGATTGAGTAATTTCTCCATTAATGCTTTCCCAAATGTCATTATTTTCTGAAATCTGGCCAACCACTACTTCATATTTACCTTGATCAGTCCCCTGGACCTTTAAGCTATAACTACCTGACTTCGCATCAGGAATAAAGATTATTCCTTCATCCTCTGTATAGATATTATTTTCAAACTCGACCCTCATGGTCGCCGGGGATTTAATCATAAAAATTAATGATGAGGAAATTCTAGTTATTTGTCCTTCCACGATTTGATCATCACCGAAATTAATATTTAATAAGCTTAATATTTTTTTTATTGCTTCTTTTTTGGTAATAATCTCCCCATGATCAAAATAAAATTTTTCCGAATCGATATCCTGAGAAGCACTTTTACTTAAAATCAAATAATCTCCTAAGTCCGAATATGATTCTATAGGTTTCCCATCTGGATAATTTCCCAATAACTGATCAAGACCATTTTGAGGCTCAATTATGTAACCGGCCAGAGTGTTTTTATCTTTTTCTCCAAAAATTGCCGTAAACAAGGGAAAGATTTCTGAAAAAGTTTGATTATAAAAAGTTAGAAAACTATTTTTTATGGATAAATCGTTAATTGATATTTCATTCCCTGTCGTGTCTTTCAAAAAATTAAAAGTCGGAAATACATCTTTTGCTACTGGAAATCTATTAGCAATCGTCACACGATCACTTTCCAATGTTGATTTATTTAAGATTAAAACAATTTTTTCCGCCAGCCATAAAAATGTATTAGCCCGATCAATTTCTCCGGCTTCTAGTGGTTTGTAAAATTGAGCAGCCCCAAAATGCGGTGAACCCACCGAAATAATCTGATTGATTTTTTCTTTATTTTTTTGGGCAAAGATTCGACCGACTAAGCCGCCCAAGGAATGGCCAACAATATTCATTTTTTGATTAGGATCATCATTCCAAATTTTCGTCTGAAGATAACTATAAAAATCATCGGTGGTTTTTTCTATTGATTGACGCCAGTCATAAGGAAACAAAAATAGATTAACGTTTTCCTGATAGCCAATATTCTTTAAAGTATTTATTAGACCATCATATTCCTTAACAAAATTTTGTAATTTCCAGGCAGAATAATCTACCGTTTGATTGTGTAAAATTGCCTCTCGATTCCATGAAGCCATAAAGCCGGGAATAATTATAATAGGGGTTAGGGCGTAGGGAGTAGGGATTAGGGTAGGAGTCGTAGTAGGAACTAACGTTGGCGACGGTGTTGGCGTTGGTGTTGGCAATAAACACGCTTGCCCAGTGCATGCCAGATTCAGACGCCATCGAGAATCGCTTCCTAACCCTGAATAATATAATTTCAAACCCCCATTATCGTTCAAAATTGACGGAAAAATCATGTGTCTCTGATCATAACTTTGGTCACGAGTTAATTGATAGCCTTGATCTTCAAAATTAGAATCACAAGATAAAGGTAAGGAAGTCTTTGCCAATCTAATTCCAGAACTGTCTGATTTATGATAAAAAAGATAAAGATTATTATTTTCCTGATAAGGAAAAGGGCCGTCCCCTCCGTATAAAAAAGCATATTGGCAACGTTGCCAAGTAACTAAATCATCAGAATAAGCCAATTTTATTTTAAAACCGTCTCCTCCCCAAGCTCCGAAAAACAAATATGTCCGATTATCCTGTTTAAATGGTCTCCCAGCAAAAACTCCTTTTTTTTCTGAATAATTGCTCGTGTTTGGCATTATAACTTGGGAAAGATTTGATGAACAATTAAAATCAAAGTCACAAGTACTTGAATAAATTCTGTAAACAGTGTTATCGTCATATCGAGTAAGAAATAAAAGATAACCTGTTTGCGTTTTTATGACACTTGGGTTTGATAAATCCGCACCCGTATTTAATACTTCTTTTTTCATCTGCCAATCAACACCATTTGTAGACTCAAAATAACCTAAAGAATAATATGTCTCTGGAGGTTTGTTGATAGCAAAAATTCCTTTGTAAATATCGCCTTCTTTAAAAATATTTGCTTGAAGTTGATTTGCGTAGTTATCAATGTAAGAAACTGACAGAGGATTGTTTGTTAATTTTACAAACTCAAAAGCAAAAACATCTTTTGAAAATAAAATACAAATAGAAATAATAAAAAAAATATTCAGTATTTTTTTAAACATATTTTCTGTATTGTCAATTCTTGGTCTGGATTCCCTCCTTCAAAGAAATGACGCAAATATTACTTTATAAACCTTATAAACTCATTCGTCTACCGCTTATAACCTACAAAAGTATGTTTTTGGAGTGTCAAATCAAGTTATTTTCTTCGATAGATACCCGACTTTGATGAAGCTGAGCCAAAGAATAAAACCAATAGTATTTTGGATAACTGTCAACCATTTAGATGTGCTAAAACGAAACACCCAGATACAATAAAAAGATAGTAGGAATATCATTATTAGGATGAGTAGCTGAAAATATTTTTTTGGTTTAATCAAAATCAAGAAGGGGATTATCCAGACAAAATATTGGATAGAAAAATTAGTTGTAAAAATAAAAAAGAAAAATAATAACTGAAGAATATTTTTTATTAAATTTTTTTCCTTATTAAAATATGAATAGCCAAAAAAACTTATTAAGAATATTAAAGTTGATAATTTTTGCCAAAATATTCTTGTTTTTCCTAATAATACCCATGGGCCCCATATACCCCACAAACCTTGGTAACCGATTAATGTTTTGCCAATATCAATTGGATTAGCTTTAAAGAAAATACAATAGAGTGTTGTAAATAGTACGGGAAAGAACATAATTAAAATTGTTAGTTTCTTATTTTTAATTTTTTTTCCGAGCGGCATTAAAAATAAAATCGGCCAAGTCTTTGTGAGAATCGCAAACGAAAAACTCAAAACAGATAATAACTCTTGTTTTTTATTTAATAAATAGATTGTTAAAAGAATAAAAAACACCGGAATAACATCAAACTGTCCATGCAATGTGGTTACCAAAATTGTTACGGGATTAATAGCGTAAAAAAAGGCCGTCTTTAAATTTTTCTTTAAAAGTAAGTAAACCAAATACAGAATTCCAAGATCAAATATAATATTTATAAACTTTATAATCGTTATAACGATTATTTTACTTTGATCAAAATAGACCGCCATCGCCTCAACATAAAGAAAAAACGGCAGATACGGGTGATGAAGATTGGCAATATCTGGATAGATATTGATTCCCTTTAAAGTTAGTTCCCCAACTTGAATATAAGATTGAAGATCATAATTTGTGACATTGCGGAATAAATATAGGGAAATTAAACGGATCAATAAAGCGGTAATAAATATTTTTTTCATTTACTTTATGAACTTTATCGACTTTATAACTTTATGAACTTATTATCAGTCGGTTATAACCTACAAAATAGCTTGTTTATATTGCTATATGGCTATATTGTTCTCGATATACCACATTAGTGACGGTGTATAATATAGCCATGAGCGCAAAACTATCGGTTTTGATGATCACAAAAAACGCGGCTGAGACTTTGGAAAAATCCTTGGCTTCAATAAAAAAAATTGCCGATGAAATTATCGTTGTTGATAGCAAATCAACTGATCGAACAGTTGAAATAGCTCAAAATTACCTCGCTAAAGTCTATGTAAAAGAATTTACTGATATTGGAAAACAACGGATGTTTGGTCTATCAAAAGCAACGGGTAAATGGGTTTTGATTTTGGACTGTGATGAAATAGTTTCGAAGAATTTGATGAAGGAAATCAAGTCAAAGATAGACAACACACGAATAAAAATCAACGGTTACTACATTCCTTATCAAAACTTTTTTTTAAATATGCCACTTCAATTTGGTGGAGAAGATTATAAAATGCTTCGACTTTTTCGACGTATTAAGCTATATATTGAACCTTCGCTTGTTCACAATAAAATGGAGATTAAAGATGAAAAAATAGGTTATTTAAAAGAAAAAATATTTCATCATTCATATCGATCGCTTCCCCAAATGTTTGTAAAATTTACTGATTATGGAACCAGAATGGCCAAAGAAAAATATTTATCCGGCGAAAAATCTTCATTTAAAAAAGTATTTATTTATCCTATTCATATGTTTTGGGCAAGATTTATTACAGACAAAGGATACGAAGACGGACTCTTTCGAATACCATTAGACTTGGGTTTTGCATATATGGAATTCGTTACTTATTTTATGTTAGCCATTATGTCTCCCGCCTTTGGCGGGACCAAGAAAAAATTATGAAAATCGCTTTTATTTTCGTTTTATACAAAACTCCTCAGTCGGAAATTAAGCGTCTAAAACAGGAAGTTAAAAACTTAAAGTTAAAAGACTATAAAATTTACTTTATTGACAACACTAATAATCAACAAGGTTATGCAGCCGGTGTTAACGCCAGTATAAAAAAAGCTTTAAAAGATGGGTGCGAATTATTTACTATAGCAAATCCCGATATCAAATTGGTTTCATTAGTCCCACTAGACAAATTGGTCCAACTCTCTCCTTTTGATATCTTTGGATTTGCTATGCGTCAACAAGGCAAAACTTACTATGGAGGTAAACTTGACGAATGGCGAATGAGCGGGGAACTGAGCCAAGAAAAACCAAAATCACGTTTTATTGCTTCTGACTTCGTTTCAGGATCCTTAATGTTTATCAAGAAAAAAGTCATAGACAAGATAGGTTTCTTTAACGAGAAATATTTTATGTATTACGAGGATGTTGATTATTGTTACCGAGCTAAAAAGGTCGGATTTAAAATTGGCATTGATTCAAAAATTTCTTACGAACATTTTGAAGTTTCACAAGACGATCCTCAAAAAGAATTTTTTCTCTTTAAAAATCGTTTGAAGTTTTTATTTAAATTTGGATCTTTAAAACAAAAAATTTATGAGTTAATTAGAATTCCAAAAACTGTTTTTGAAGAAATAAAAAAAAGACCTTTTTATCTGAATTTTATCAGTCTTAACATTTCTTCTATCGTTAACAAAATACTTCACTTTGTTTTGTTTTTAATTTTAATTAATTATTTTAGACCCGAAGAATACGCTGTCTATACTTTGGCCTGGACACAAATCGGGTTACTTTTACCGTTACTGGATTTTGGTACTACTTCCTATGGCTTAGTTCACATCAACAATTTAATTAATAAAAAAATCAGGGAGCTATTCTCATTAAGGTTCTATTTATCATTAATAACTTTTATTTTGACAATAATTTTGGCAATTTTATTCCACTATCCAACATCTATCCTTATTCCTATTATTCTTATTTCTTTCGTAATTTTCGCTAACATGCTTTCCGGAACTTACCTTATTCTTACTTCAATTAAACAAAAATCATATCTCGTCTCGCTTGTTTCCATGATTTTTCAAATATCTTTGGTAATTTCATTAATTGCAGGGGTTTTAATAACCAAGCAATTAATGCCAGTTTTTATAATTACCTTTGTCTTATATAACCTTTATTCTTTGGTAAACTTTTTTCTTGTAAGACGCGAAGTTGGCCGTTTGTCTCTAAAAATTGATTTAAAGCAATGGTCAATCATTATAAAAAAATCGTTTGTTTTTCTTCTTATTAGTTTACTGGCCGGATTTTATTCCAAAGTCGATGTTCTTATTCTAAATTTTATAAAAGGTCGAGAGGCCGTCGGAATTTATTCAGCCAGCTACCGATTTTTAGACGCCTTAATGTTTGTGGTGACCGCTTATAACGTTTCTTCTATGCCATTATTTTCCAAATTAGCTAAAGAAAAAAAGGGGAATATTTTTGTAAATAAAATTAAGAAGGACGTGATTTTGGTTTTTGCAATTGGTATGTTTGTTGCTCTAGGTTTTTATTTTCTAGGGCCGATTATTTTACCGCTAGTTTATAAAACTACATATTTTCAATCAATTCAAGTTCTAAGAATAATTATATTTGCTTTACCCCTAATTCTCTTGACGTCAGTATTCCTAAACTCTATCTATGCTTTGGGTAAAGCCAAAACAATAATTTATATCTTTTTGTTTCAATTAATTTTTAATATTGGCTTAAATTTATACTTCGTTCCAAAGTTTAGTTTTTTTGGATCTGCCTATATTACCTTGTTGGGAGAAGCTATAAACACCTTGTTAACTTTTGTAGTATTAAGGTCCGTCCTTATAAGGACGGACCTTATAAAGAGAGTCCTATGAAAATTTCCGTTGATGGGGGAGCATTAAACCCAAAAAATAGTCAGAGATTTGGAACATCTGTTTTTTCAGAAAATCTCGTCAAAGCCCTGCAGCTCTATGATAAAAAAAACCAATACAAAATCTATACTTTTGAAAATTTGAAACCGAAATTATTTTGGATGAAGGGAAAGGTAAGTATTGAAGAGTTTAAAAAAAAGAGTGACATTTTTCTTGCCTTAAATCAAGCACTACCATTATATGTTGCCGGAAGAACTATTAGCTTCTGCCATGGCCTTTCATATCATTATTATCCGCAATATTATTCAAAAAAAGATGTTACTCGTCTAAACAAACAATTAAACGAAATGGCCAAAAGATCAGATAAAATAGTTGTTTCCTCCCAAAAAGTTAAAGACGAAATAACTTCGATGTATCGATACATCGAAGGAAAAGTAGTTGTGTTTCCTTTTGGTATTCCGCTTGATATGAAGAAGGGGGAAATCAAAAAGAAATATAAATACTTCATTTTTGTTGGTATGGATCATCCGATAAAAAATATTAATTTCATTAAACAGGCATTTAACGAATTTAAAAAGGATAAAAAATATAATGGCTATAAATTAAAAATTTTGACAAAAAATATTTCACGAAAAAGACTCAAAGATTTTTATCAACACGCAACTGCCTTACTGACTGCTTCTCATTACGAAAGTTTTAACTTCCCTGTTCTTGAAGCATTATCCCAAGGTTGCCCAGTCATTGGTTTAAAATCAGCAATAATTCCAGAACTAAAACCTCACGTTAATTTAGTTAATAATCTTGATGAATTTGTTGGAAATATGAAGAGAATAACTAAAAAACCAACTGTACAGTTAATTAGTCAATTGTACATTAAATTTAACTGGAAAAATTATGTTAAAAATCTAGTAAAATTATATTGAATATATGAAACTGTCTGCCGTAGTTTTGACAAAAAACGAAGAAAAAAATATTGATAGATGTTTAGGGTCGTTAGATTTTTGTGACGAGATTATTATTGTTGATGATTATTCAACTGACAATACTAAATCAAAAATAAATCCGCCAGCTGGCGGACAAAATGACAGATTAAATATTAAAATTTTTGAAAACCATTTAAACAATGATTTTGCTACTCAAAGAAACTTTGGGTTAAGTAAGACAGCTAATGATTGGATTTTGTTTATTGATGCGGACGAAGAAATAAGTGAAGAATTAAGAAAGGAAATTATAGGTCTGGATTCCCGCCTCCGCGTGAATGACACCGTTGCTTATTCCATAAAGCGCCGAGACTATTTTTGGAATAAAGAATTAAAATATGGAGAAGTTAAAAAAGTTAGAGATCAAGGAATTGTCCGTTTAGTTAAAAAAAATTCTGGAAAATGGATGGGCACGGTTCATGAAGTTTTTTATACTGCTAAAAATATTGGGCAACTAACTGGATTTCTTAATCATTATCCTCACCCAACTTTAAAGGAATTTATTAATGACATTAATAATTATTCAAGTATCCGGGCAGAAGAACTGTTTAATAGAGGAACAGGAACTAATGTTTTTGAAATTATTTTCTTCCCTTTTGGTAAATTTGTTTATAACTATTTTTTCAATTTAGGATTTTTGGATGGCCCAGCCGGTTTTACTTATGCTTTCATGATGAGTTTTCATTCTTTTTTGGTAAGAGCAAAACTTTATCAACATAATCATTCGAAAATAGTTGTTTGAAAATCGTTACGTCGTAATAGAAAATAGTATTTAGAGATTAGAAAAATCAATTTTCTAATTTCAAATTTCTATAACTACGTTACCAATTTCCAACAACCAATTTCTAATGCAAATTCTATTTTATATAACTGCTTTTTTATTTTCCTTAGGTCAATTAGGAAGAATCTCTTTTTTTAATCAGCAAGTAAACTTTTATTTATATGAAGTAATTTTGGCCTTGAGTCTGTTTATTCTTTTTTTTAAATACCGTTTTAAACCGATCAAGGAAAACTGGAAAAAATTTCTGCCAATTTTTATTTTCCTGGGTATTTTACTGGTTTCACTGTTAGTTAATATAACAAAATTTACTCAATTTGAAAATTTGGTTGGTTTATTATATTTATATCGTTTGCATCTGTATTTTATTTACTTTTTTTATCTTCAATATCATACACAAAAAAATAAAAAATTTTCGAAGGTTATTAAAAACGGAATTTTTATTGTTGCTGTTTTAACTATAATCTCAACTTTAATTCAATATTTTCTTTATCCGGATCTCCGAAATTTGTTTTACCTCGGATGGGATCCACATTTATATCGGACATTCGGTGTTTTTTTTGACACATCAATAGCCGCAGCAATTTTTGGAATTTTTTTACTGACTGTCAATCAACCAATAATCAAAATAATTTATTTATTATTAGTTGCTCTAAGTTTTTCCCGTTCTATTTATCTTGGCCTTTCGTTAACTTTGATCTATTTATTTATCCGCCAAAAACAATTTATTAAAATGGGTTTATTTTTATTATTTTTTATAACTTTAATTTTTTTTATTCCAAAGCCTTCCGGTGAAGGAGTTAATTTAAAAAGAATTTACTCGATTGCTTCGCGTGCAGAAGATTATCGGCAGGGGATTGATCTCTGGAAAAAAAAGCCAGTTCTGGGATACGGTTATAATCGAATCCGTTATATAAAAAATAGTGATTCTGTTCATTCCGGTGCCGCTTTCAGTTCCAGTTTTCTTACAATTCTGGTGTCTTCCGGAATTCTGGGTTTACTAAGTTTTATTTGGACTTTATGGAGTTTAAGTAAATCAAACAAAATAGCCCCTATTTTATTGATTTTTTTATCTATTATTTCTTTGTTTGATAATGTTCTTCTACACCCGTTTATTTTGTTCTTATTATTTATTAATCTTTCTGATAAGTGACTTTGATGGTTTTTGTTTCTATATTACCGGCGATATCTTGGGCCGTTGCCACAATTTGATTATCGCCGTCTTTCAAGCGGACTGAAGTTTCGAAACTGCCATTGGCATCAACTACAACCGGTAAATCATTAATGTGAATATAAGTTTCTTTATCAGTATTTCCTTTTACTTTTATTTCCTGATTGTTGGTTGTCGAATTATCAGAAGGATCGCTAATTTCTAATTTTGGCCTGTCATTTTTATAAAAAACTTTATAAGTAATCGTGTTTTTTTCTATTTTATTATCTCTTGATTTGGCTTTAATATATACATCATTGTCACCTTTTTCCAAATCACCAATCTCTTCACTAAAAGTATCTGAAGATAATTCTATTTCCTTTACTTTTTTTGCATTTAGATAAAAATCTAAAATATCAAAATTTAATATTGATCCGGAAACGATAATTTTTGCACTGTTTGTAGCTTGAGGAATTGAGCTAATATCAATCGAGTTAAAACTGTCTTCGGTTTTTGCAATTGGTTTGATTGATGGTTGGGGAAAAAGTCCGGAAATAAAGCTCGAAGTATTTAATAAAAGTTTGATGCCAAAAGTAAAAATAAAATATAAGACAATAAAAAGGATCACGACATATAAAGCAATCGTGTTTTTCATTTTTTTTTCTTGAACTCTTTCTAATCTTCCCATGAGCCGACGGTCAGACTTGAACTGACCACCTACTGTTTACGATACAGTTGCTCTACCAGATGAGCTACGTCGGCTTGATGCAACAGTCTAAAGTTGTGAGCGGGCGAGCAGAATTGAACTGCCTACTTATCCTTGGGAAGGATACATTTTACCGGTAAACTACGCCCGCACTTATTAAACTATTATAAACTATTTTAAATTAGCGGGGAATAATCAAAACCATTCCGGCTTCAATCATATCTGGAGTTAAAAGATTATTTGCGTTCATGATTTTTGGCCAGGCAAATAAATCTCCGTAAACTTTTTGCGAAATTATTGAAAGCGAGTCGCCTGGCTGGACAATATATTTATTCTCAACATAGGTCACTTGACCACTTGATATTGCAGAAATTTCTCCTACTGTCGGTTGACGTGGCGTAACTTGTGGAATAACTAATTTTTTTCCAACTTCTAAATTTGAAGAGTCGGAAATTTTATTGGCAACGGAAATATCATAAGCATTAAAACCTGACCCATAAAATTTCTCGGAAATATTCCAAAGGTCGTCACCTTCTTGAACAACGTATGTTTTTAATGGTTTTTTTACTTCAATTACACTCTTAACTTGTTTTGAGCCAAATTTAAATGTAGGAATTTTGAAAGCCAAATTGATTTTCATATTTTTTAAGAATATTTTATAAGTTAATGAGGAAATAATTAATGAAGCCAATAGTCCGAGAAATAAGCTAAAGTATTTTTCTTTAACAGTAAGAACCAAAAGCTTTTGGTAATTTATGTTTCTAATTTTTACCGGTTTTTTCTTGTAAGCGCGTATCATTGGCCTGATTATATAAAATGCAGTCGAATTTTTCAATGAGGTTTTTATTTTCAATTTAAAAAAGTTTAAGAATTTGATATCATTTTAGTCATTGCGCTCATAGTTCATCGGTTAGAATAGTTCCCTGTCACGGAACAGAGGGGAGTTCGATTCTCCCTGGGCGCGCAACAAAAACAAGACTTTAAATCCGCCTAAATTTTTCTTCGTAGACTACATTCATAAAACTGTAAGTATTTATGTTGCGATCCTTTTGACAAGAGTCCAGATAACATCAGATGTTCATGACTGTCAAAATTTTTTTCGAAATGTACTAAAGTCTTAAGAAACTGTAGACAAATTCAAGCAGGTTTAAAAGCTTGGTTAAAGTATAACAGAATAATGGCAGAAATCAAGTAGCAAATTTAAATCTTAAATGTTAAACGGTTAAATGTTAAATAAACTGTTAAAGATCAAATAGTTAAACAAAACAAAAAACGTTTAATATTTAACTATTTAATATTTCTTTAACCTTTAATATTTAATCTTTAATAATTTTCTTTTTCAAATTCTGCTATACTTATTCCATTATTAATTAAAAAATAACATATGTTTATAACACTCGGTTTGCTTGGAATACTAATTATCTATCTGGTTGCTCAGTACAACGGATTTGTCGTTTTAAAAACCCGAATTCAGGAAGCTCTTTCCGGCATTGACGTTCAACTCAAAAGACGAGCCGACTTGATTCCTAACATCGTGGAAACTGTCAAAGGTTATGCGAAGCATGAAAAGAGTGTTTTTACCGATGTCACTAAAGCCCGAACCGCTTTAATGGGGGCCAAATCGCCACAAGAGAAAGCTGAAGCTGATAATATGTTGAGTGGAGCTTTAAAATCTTTATTTGCCGTTGCTGAAGCTTATCCTGATTTAAAGGCCAATACAAACTTTCAAGATTTGCAAAGACAACTGGAGGATACAGAAGATAAAGTTGCTTATTCCCGTCAATTTTACAACTCAAATGTTTTGGACTTTAATGCAAAGGTTCAAATGTTTCCCTCAAACCTGATTGCCAATGCTTTTGCTTTCAAAGCCTTTGAATTCTTTGAAGCTGAAGAAGAAGCGAAGAAAAGCGTTAAGGTGAAGTTTGACTAATAACCAAGACCCAATAAACCAAGTATTCCAAACAATGATCAATTACCAATAATCAAATAGTTTGGTCAATTGGTAATTAAGAATTAAAATTTGTTTGTTACTTGGTATTTGGTTATTGGTTATTATTTCAATGACAATATACAATCAAATTTCCGAAAACAAAGTAAAGACATTTTTAATAATGTTTTTCTTTATCCTGATTTTTTCTTCGTTCTTTTTTTTGTTGGGTAAATATTTTGACTCGCCTTGGGGTTATTTTTTCTTAGGCTTTTTTATTTCTCTGGCCTCATCGATGGCAAGTTACTTCTATGGTGATAAATTGGTACTAATGACGACTAGAGCACAAGCGGCTAATAAAAGACAGTTTTTTGATTTTTATACAGTTACGGAAAATTTGGCTTTAGCCGGCGGACTGCCAATGCCTAAACTTTACGTTATTAACGATCCATCACCTAATGCTTTTGCCACCGGCCGCGACCCTAAACATGCGGTCGTCTGTGCCACGACCGGACTACTCGAAATCATGAATAGAACTGAACTTGAAGGTGTCATTGCCCATGAACTTTCTCATGTTAAAAATTATGATATTCTTCTGGCTTTAATCGTAGCCGTACTCGTGGGAACTTTGGCAGTTATTTCCGACTGGGTTATTCGAAGCATGTGGTGGCATAGAGGGTCTGATGACGATAATCGAGGTAATCGAAACCCAATTTTTTTAGTTTTGTTTATCATTGCCTTAATTTTAACTCCAATTATTGCCACAATAATCCAATTAGCAATTTCCAGAAGGCGAGAATATTTGGCTGATGCATCAGGAGTCTTATTGACCCGTTATCCGGAAGGTTTAGTCCATGCCTTGGAAAAATTAAGAGATAATTCTCAACCATTACGGCAAGCAGCGTCCTCGACCGCTCATCTTTTTATTGACAACCCATTTAAGAAAAAAAATTCATCCTGGTTTGTAAACCTATTTTCAACTCATCCGCCGATTGAGGAACGTATAAAAATATTAAAAAGCATGTGAAAATAATTTAGAATTAAGAGTTGAGAATTAAGAATTAATTTTGAATTCTGAATTTTAAATTCTAAATTTTATGAATCTTATTCTTATTTTAATAGGAAAATTAATTATTAATATCAGTAAAGTCTTTAACTTCGGTTCTGGCTCTACCTGGCCGGGACATATTGCCTTAACGATTAATAACAAATTTATTGAGAACGTTATTGACAATAATAAAGATTTAAAAATTATTGTTATTGCCGGAACTAATGGAAAAACGACTTCAACTGCACTCTTGAAATTTATTCTAGAAAAATCAGGCAAAAAAGTTTTTACTAATAATGAAGGGGCTAATTTATTAAACGGCGTCGCATCAACGATCATCAAAAATAGCAATTTACTTTCAAAACTAAAATTTGATTTTGCTATTTTTGAAAGCGACGAATTTAACTTACCATTGCTTCTTGGAGAGATTTCCCCTGATAAAATTCTTATTTTGAATCTTTTCCGTGATCAGCTTGACCGTTATGGAGAAGTGAATACGATTGCTTTGAAGTGGCTGGAGTCTTTAAAAACTTTGGCCTACAAAACGGAAGTTTTTATTAATGGCGACGATCCGCAGCTTTATTTCATCGGTACCAAACTAACTCAAAAAGTTCAGTATTTTGGAATTGAAAAAAAATTAATGAAACTAAAGGATATCCCCAACGATGTTGATTCAATTTACTGTCCTGTCTGTTTGTCATTGCTAAAATATAATCAACTGTCTTATGCACATTTGGGAGATTTTTACTGCTCCCACTGTAAATTTAAGAGAGAAGAGGTGACTGATTTTTCAAAAGAAAAAATAACCTATCCAATGAAGGGTTTATATAATGTATATAATACAAACGCAATTCTTCAACTCTTTGAGTCATTAAATATTGTTATTCCCAAGAATGTAGGAAACATAAATAAATGGCTCGCCGATTTTGTTCCTGCCTTTGGCCGGCAAGAAGAAATTATTTACAAAAACCGTAAAGTATTTATTCTTCTTTCCAAAAACCCGGCTGGATTTAATCAGTCTATTCAAACTGTTTCTGAAATTACGAATAAGAACAAAGCTAGCTTTTTGATAATTCTTAACAACAGAATTCCTGATGGGCTAGATATTTCTTGGATCTGGGATGTTGATTTCCAGCCAATTCTTGATGTTGCCAATAATATCTATGTTTCCGGTGATCGTGTTTATGATATAAATCTCCGACTAAGATATGAAAATGATGTAAGAAATATTATGACTTTTGAAAATTTATCTGATGCAATTGAATCAATCGTCAGTAAAACAAAAGAAGGGGAAAGATTATATATCTTACCAACCTATTCAGCAATGCTGGAAGTACGCAAAATATTATTAGGACGTAAACTATTATGAAAATTAATATCGGCTGGCTTTATCCTGATCTCATGAATACTTATGGCGATCGGGGGAATATTATTGCTTTAAGCCATCGTGTAAAAATGATGGGAATTAAATCAGCTGTAAATAAAATCTCTATTAACGAACCTGGGGATTTGATTTTAAAGATGGATATTCTTTTTATGGGTGGAGCTCAAGATAAACAACAGGAAATTGTAAATCAGGATTTAAAAAATAAAGGATTATTTTTGAAAAAAGCAATCAATGATGGAGTTCCCGGACTATACGTTTGTGGCGCCTACCAGTTTTTAGGAAAATATTATAAAGAAGCTGACGGTAAAATAATTGATGGAATAGGAGTTTTTGATTTATATACTGAAAGCTCAAAATTTGGTGATCCCCGTTGTATCGGAAATATTGTTATTGAATCAACATTATTTCCAAAAATAAAACTTGTTGGCTTTGAAAATCACGGTGGAAGAACGTATTTGGCCGATAAAAAACAAGCTTTTGCAACAGTTTTCAAAGGTTATGGAAATAATGGAGAAGATAAAACTGAGGGAATTTATTTTAAAAACAGTTTTGGTACTTATCTACACGGACCAATTCTTCCAAAAAATCCCGAGATCGCCGATTATTTAATTGAAAAAGCATTGGAACGGAAATATCGTAACGTAGGGGTCGAGCGTGATCGACCCTTAAAAAAGATTAATAATAGTTGGGAAGAAAAGGCCAGAAGTTGGGTAATAGATAGACTATAATTTTTAAATATTAAAGATTAAATCTTAATTGTTAAATAAACTGTTAAAGTTTAAACAGTTAAACATGAAAACGTTTAATATTTAATTGTTTAATATTTATTTAACCTTTAACATTTAATATTTAAGATTTAATCTATGAGTTTTGTCCACTTGCATGTTCACACAGGATATTCGTTGTTGGACGGCATGTGTCGGATCGATGATCTTATTGATAAGGCAATTGCCGAAAAAATGCCGGCGGTAGCCATCACCGATCATGGAGCTCTTTATGGTGCTTTTAAATTTTTTGTTAAAGCCCAAGAAAAAGGTATAAAACCAATTATTGGCGTTGAAACTTATAAAGCAAAAAATTCTCGTTTGGATAAAAAAGCCGGAGTTGACCGGGACCAATATCATCTTGTTTTACTTGCTAAAAATTTAACCGGCTATCAAAATCTTCTAAAAATTGTCACCAATGCCTTTCTTGAAGGATTTTATTACAAACCTAGAATTGATTTTGAAGTTTTGGAAAAATATCATGAGGGAATTATTGCTTTATCCGCCTGTTTAAATGGAGAAATTCCAGCATTAATTTTAGAAAATCAAACAAAGCAAGCAGAAATTATTTTACAAAAATACTTGGATATTTTTAAAGATGATTTTTATTTAGAGATTCAAAGGCATCATAGAATAGAAGAACTTGATCGGGTTAATAAAGAATTAATTAGACTTTCAAGAAAGTTTGGCGTCCCATTGGTTGCTACTAATGATGTCCATTATTTGGAAAAAGAAGATGCTTATGCTCAAGAAGTTCTTCTCTGCATCCAAACTCAAAGAACCATGGTTGAAAAAAATCGTCCGATGTCGATGATCAACGTACCCGACTATTATTTTAAGTCAACCGCCGAAATGAAGGGTAGTTTTATCGATTTGCCCGAGGCTATTGAAAATACGGTCAGGATTGCCGAAAAATGCAATGTTGAAATTCCCAATGGTAAATGGATTTTACCTAAATTTGAAACTCCTAAAAATATACCTGTGGCGCAGTATTTGAACCAACTGGTTGAGGACAGAAAAAAAAGAGTGGCTTCATATTCTCAGGATTTAGTCAATAAAAGAGTTCAATATGAATTAAATATTATTAACAATAAAGGCTACTCAACGTATTTTTTAATCGTTCAGGACTTCGTTAACTGGGCTAAAAATCAGGGGATAGCCGTTGGGCCGGGGAGAGGGTCCGTCGCCGGATCATTAGTTGCCTATATTCTTGGGATTACTGACATTAATCCGATCGATCAAAATTTACCGTTTGAGCGATTTTTGAACCCGGACCGTCCCACTCCACCAGATATTGATATTGATTTTGCCGATATTCGACGCGACGAGGTCTTAAAATACGTCACTAATAAATACGGAGAAGATAAAGTTGCCCAAATAATTACTTTTGGAAAAATGGAGGCCAGGCTTTCGGTTCGTGACGTGTCGAGAGCTCTTGGCATGTCCTATTCTACGGGTGACCGACTGGCAAAGATGATTCCATTTGGAAAGCAGGGATTTAATATGACTATTTCTCAAGCGCTTGAGGAATCTGCCCAATTAAAATTTGCCTATCAAACCGAGCCGGAAACCAAAAAGATACTGGACGTTGCCCGACGTCTTGAAGGCTTACCGCGCCACTCTTCCGTCCATGCTGCCGGCGTCGTCATTTCTGATAAAAATTTATCGGAGTATGTTCCTCTTCAAAGAGACAATAAAGAAGGAAAAATTATCACCCAATATGATATGTACTGTATTGATCTAAATGCCGTATCAAATCAAAAAGCAGTTGGTCTTCTCAAAGTTGATTTTTTGGGACTTCGAAACCTAACAATTATCGAAGAAGCTTTAAAATATGTGGAAAAGAATTCCGGAATCAAAATTGATATCCATCATGTTCCGGTCGATGATAAAAAAACATACGAATTAATTTCAAGAGGCGATACTATTGGCGTCTTTCAACTTGAATCCGGTGGAATGAAGCATTTGGCTAAGGAGCTAAAGCCAAATAAATTATCGGATATTTCCGCCATGGTGGCGCTTTACCGGCCGGGACCAATGGATCTTATTCCTTCATTTTTGGAAGGCAAAGCCAATGCTAAAAAAATTAAATATCCTCATCCTGATCTTAAATCGGTACTTGAAGAAACTTACGGTGTTTTAGTTTATCAGGAACAGGTAATGGAAATTGCTCATAAATTAGCTGGTTTTTCGATGAGCGAAGCAGACAATCTTCGTATGGCGATGGGGAAAAAGAAAAAGGAATTAATGAAAAAAGATAAAGTAAAGTTTTTCAAGGGTTGTGAAAAAAATGGTTATAAAACTTCGATGATAGAAAAAGTCTGGAACTTCATGGAAAAATTTGCTGCCTATGGATTCAATAAACCTCATTCAGCCTCATACGGATTAATCGCTTACTGGACTGCTTACATTAAAGCTAACTATCCGGTTGAATACATGACTGCTCTTTTAACGGCAGAGCTTCATGGAGTCGCTGGCCCACAGCGAGAAATTAAAATGTCCCAGGCAATTGAAGAATGCCGGAGGATGGAAATAAAAGTCTTGCCTCCGGATATTAATAAATCAATCTATAGTTTTTCAATTGAAGGACCAGAAATCCGTTTCGGACTCTCGGCTTTAAAAAATGTCGGTACAGCTGCAATTGATTCTATCCTTGAAGAGCGGGCAAAAGGACAATTTCACGGTTTGAAAGATTTTCTTTCACGGGTTGATTTACGACGGGTTAATAAAAGAACACTTGAAAGCTTGATTAAGTCCGGAGCATTTTCAAATTTTGGTAATAAAGCTACCCTGATGTTTAATTTTCCTTTAATTGTGGCGGATATTCAAAGAACAAAAACAAAATCAGAAAAAGGACAATATGATCTTTTTGTTTCTTCAGAAGAAACAAAATATACTGACAATTTTAAAGTTATTCCTGAATATGAAGAGGATGTCTTATTCACAATGGAGCGGGAAGTAATTGGCTTTTTAATTGGTAAAAATCCGATGGCAAAATTTAAAGCCATTATTGAAAAAAAAACTACTAAAAAAATTGGGGAAGTAAATATTCAAGATGCTAACAAGCCAGTAATTCTGGCTGGTCTTATTTGCGGGAAAAAAATTGTTAAAACTAAAAAAAATAATGAAGAGATGGCAATACTTCAAATCTTTGATGAAAGTGGTACTATCGAAGTGGTCGTCTTTCCCCGAAGTTATACGATTTTAAAATCTTTCTTGAACATTAATAAAATTATAATGTTAAAAGGAAAAGTCAACGAACGGGAGGGCCGAATCGGAATTATTCTCGAAAACGCCGTGGATTTGGAGAAAGTAAATCAAAATTAAATTAAGGTCCGTCTTTATAAAGACAGTCTTAAATAAGACTGTCTTTATTTAAACTTTTCATATGAAATATCAAGAAAAAAAGTATAAAGTAGATTCTTTTGTAACAATATCAAAACTATTAAATGAAAAAGGGGCAAAAAATGAGAAAGAGGTTGTTACAATGCATTATTACACACAGCAACCAAATAACGAAGTCGTTAAACTAGTTGAATATGATAATCACAATGAAATTCATATACTGACAGAATCTAATGGTAAATATCTTCTTAAACAAAAGATTCCAGTACTAACAACTGAGGCAGGCCTAAAATGGCTTAAAGATAAAGGCTATAAAATAGTTGATCTTGTCAAAATGGTCTACACTGATTATGAATATAAAAACGGAATAGTTGGATTGTATGTAATTAATGATTTTCTTTATTCTGTAATCCTAGATTTTCCCGAAGGGCAACTTAAAACTATAGAAAATGAGTTCGGATTAAGTAACATAGAAATAATTAATATTCCTTATAATAAACTTCTTGATCAATTGGGTCGCCTACATTCAGTGGATCTGTAATATAAAAATACCACTTTTGTAGGTTATAAGCAGTTGACTTCAAATTAAAGACAGTCTTTAGCTCTAAAAAAATACGTTGAGAACGGATTTTATCACATCTATAATCGTGGCGTAGAAAAAAGAAATATCTTTTTAGACGAACAGGATTATAAAGTTTTTCTTAGTTACTTAAAGCTTTACCTTACTAATAAGGATGATTCTATAAGTTTAATAAAAAAACGGAATGATTTATCCGACGACCAAAAAAACGAAAAGATTTTAAAACTAATGGCTTTAAAAAATTATTTTAATAAAATTGAACTTCTTTGTTATGTACTGATGCCAAATCATTTTCATTTAGAAATTAGGCAAAAAAATAGAAATGATATGGAAGATTTTATGCGAAGTTTAATTACAAAATATTCTAAATATTTTAATAAAAGATATGATCGGGTAGGACCATTGTTCCAAGGACGTTACAGCGCGGTTTTAATTACCAATGAAAGATATCTTTTACATCTGGGTCGTTATATTCATCTTAATCCACAAGAAATTGTTGCCAATAAACAGAGTTTATCTTCATATCCCTGGTCAAGCTACCCAGCTTATATCAATAATATGTCTATAAGTTGGTTAAATAAAAATTATTTTCTCTCTGATTTTGAAAAAAACAAAGGCTTTTCTTTTCATTCATATCAAGGATTTGTTGAGGGATATAAGGAAGAAACTTTTGAAGAGATAAAAGCCTACAAAAAAATGTTTTTAGATTAAAAAGGGACACTCTTTATAAAGACAGTCTTAAATAAGACTGTCTTTGTTATAATTTGTAATTAACCATTGACGAAATGATGTGAGGCTGTTAAAATGATAAATAATTACTTTGAAATTGATAACATAGGAAATTTAAAAGAAACGAATAAAGAATTTAACAAGAAACCAAAGATCAAGAAAGATTTATTTTCGCAATATTTAAATATTAATGTTGGTTACACTTTAGTCACTCCAATATTAATAGGCGTAATCATAGGTTTGGTGTTAGATAACAGATTTCACACTAAACCATATTTTACGGTTTTTTTTATTTTTTTTGGGATGATAAGCAGTATTTACAATTTGTTTAAAATGATTAAATAAGATGCCAAAAATCAGCATTAAAGCCGAAATAATTTTTCATCTATTCGGGTTAGCTATCACTAACTCAATGATTGCATCGGCAATCGTCTTTCTTTTAACAGTCTTTGTAGCCCTCTACTTCCAACATCAATCAACTCAAAAAAGAAAAGATAATTTTTATTATTTGATAAAATTTTTTGTCAAAAGTATATACGACTTGTTTTATTCGGTACTTGGAGATAAAACAAATGTTTTTTTTCCCTTACTTTTTGCATTTTTCTTTTATATCTTACTCGAAAACTGGTTTGGACTTTTGCCTGGAGTTGGTAGTTTGCTTATCAAAGTTAAAGAAGGTGAAGAACATGTATTTGTCCCATTACTTAGAGGAAATAATGCCGATTTAAATACAACCTTGGCACTAGCAATAATCTCGGTTTTTTCAATTCAATTTTACGCAATCAAGTTTTTAGGGATCAAAAAATACTTACATAAATTTTTTAATTTTTCCGATCCTATATCATTTTTTGTCGGAATTTTGGATATTCTTTCAGAATTTTCTAAAATTCTTTCATTCGCTTTCCGTTTATTCGGTAATATTTTTGCCGGAGAAGTACTTCTTACAATTGTTGCTTTTTTGGTTCCGGTTCTTGCCTCTTTTCCTTTTATTGCTTTGGAAATTTTCGTTGGTTTTGTCCAGGCGCTTGTATTTTCTATGCTAACGGCCGTATTTTTAAGTGGAGCAATAGCAGAGCACCACTGAATTAGAAAATGGTTGTTGGAAAATAGTTTCGTAGTAATAGAAAGTAGAAAATAGAGGTTAGAAAACTAATTTCTAGTTAACGAAAGGGGTGATTTAATTTATGACAGCAGAAACAATGAAGATTTTAGCAGTTGCTATTTCAATCGCTGTTGGAGCGGTTGCACCGGCTTATGCCATCGGAATGATTGGAAGTAAAGCGGTTGAAGCTTTGGGACGAAATCCAGAAGCCGAATCAGCGATTCGTACCACAATGATTTTAGCTCTAGCGTTCGCAGAAGCTATTGCTATTTACGCATTAGTGGTAGCGTTAATCCTTAAGTTTGCATAATCGTTATAACGATTATAATTATTATAAAAATTATATTTTCTCAATGGAAAATTTAGGAATAGATGGAAAATTATTACTGGCTCAAATGATCAACTTTGTTTTGTTTTTCATTTTGGTCAAACAATTTATGGTTAAACCTTTTACCGGATTTTTGAATCAAGAAAGAAAAAATGAAGAGGAAAAGAATAGAATGTTAGAAAAACTTAAAAAAAGTGAAGAAGCCGGAATAGAGGCCGAAAGAAAGATGAAAGAGAAGATGAAAAAAGAGTTTGATGTCCTGTTTGTTGAGGCAAAAAAAGAGGCGGCTACTATGAGAGCCGATTTAATTAAACAAGCAGAAGTTGACGCACTCGAAATTAAGGATAAAAATAAAAAGTTGCTGGAAGAAGAAAAGAACTTATTATATCGAGAAGTCAAAGATAAAATTATTAAAACAAGCTTGATGATTGTTGAGAACACTTTAAAATACAGTCTGGACGAATCGTCGAGAAAAAAAATTACCGGGAATATTATTAAAGATTATAAAGGTAGAATCGATATTAACTAATTATATGTTTTGTCATTCCCGCGAAGGCGGGAATCCAGGGATGACACAAAAATTAAATGAAAATTAATCCAAAACTAAAGAAAGATCTAAAAAGTTTTTTACTGGAGAATATCCAAAAAGAACAGAATCGTGTGCTTGTAATGAGCGCCGATGTTCTTGGGGTCGACGAAAAACGGGTTTTGGGGAAGAAATTTTCAGACTTGAATTGGAGTCAAGCAGATTACCAGGTTAATAAATCAATAATCGCCGGAATTATTATTAAAGTCGGATCAAAAACAATTGATTTGTCCCTTATGGGATCGTTATCTAAATTATCTAATACATTATATGAAATTGATTGATGAATATCTAAAGACTCTTGAAAAAGAGTTAAAAAATAAACCAAAAATTCAGACCGAGGAAACCGGTATAGTTTCTCAAGTCAAGGATGGTGTAGTTATTTTGGAGGGCCTAGATCGGGTTGCCTACGGTGAATTAATTGAATTCAAAAAAAATGTATTAGGTTATGTAATTGATCTGACCGAGGACGAAGTTGGGACAATAATTTTGGGCGATTATACTAGCATTGCTGCCGGAGACCGTGCTAAAGCTTTAGGATACACTCTTTCTGTTCCCGTTTCGGAAAGCTTACTTGGTCGGGTGGTAGATTCTCTTGGATTGCCTCTTGACGGTAAAGCCACTATTAAATCAAAAACGCTTTATCCTGTTGAAAAAATTGCCGCAGGAGTTGTTAAAAGACAACCTGTTAATGTTCCCCTTCAGACAGGAATTAAATCCATTGATGCTTTGATTCCAATTGGTCGAGGACAAAGAGAGTTGATCATTGGTGACCGGGGAACCGGTAAGACTACAATTGCAATTGATACCATATTAAATCAAAAAGGCGAAAATGTTGTTTGTATTTACTGTGCGATTGGACAAAAAAATTCTAAAGTCGCTGCAATTGTTGAACTTTTGAAAAAACATGGGGCCGATAAATATTCTATTGTTGTTAATGCCCCGGCTGCTGATTCGGTCGCTATGCAATATCTGGCGCCATACACAGCTTCAGCAATAGGGGAGTATTTTATGGATAAAGGCCAGGACGTTTTGGTAGTTTACGATGATTTGACTAAACATGCTTGGGCATATCGACAGATGTCTTTGATACTTCGTAGGCCAGCCGGAAGAGAGGCTTATCCAGGCGATGTTTTTTATCTCCATTCAAGGTTACTAGAGCGAGCCTGCCGTATTGATAAAAAATATGGAGGCGGATCAATTACAGCTCTTCCAATAATTGAAACTTTGGATGGTGATTTGTCAGCTTATATTCCAACTAACGTCATTTCAATTACCGATGGACAAATTTCATTGGAAACCGACTTATTTAATTCGGGGATTCGACCCGCTATTAACGTTGGGCTTTCAGTTTCGAGAGTCGGGGGCAATGCTCAAACAAAAGCTATGAAAGCAGTCGCCGGTAAATTAAAACTTGATTTGGCCCAATATCGTGATTTGGCCGCTTTTTCTCAATTTGAATCTGAATTGGATGAGGAAACGAAAAAATTCTTAAATCGAGGTGCCAAAGTTACCCAGATATTAAAACAAAAGAAAAATAAACCACTAAGCTTGGCAGAACAAGTATCTATTCTTTGGGCCGCCAGTAATGGTTTTTTAGATAAACTACCAATTGATGAAATCGAAAAATTTGAAACAAAATTATTAGAAACACTAAAATTAAAAGGAAAGAAATGGTTGGAGAAAATTAACAAAAATAAAATCATGGATGAAAAAGACGGCAAGGAATTAGAGAAATTAATTAAAGATTTATGAATATACGGACAATTAGAAAGAAAATTAAATCAGTGACTAACGTCAAAAAAATTACCAAAGCCATGCAGTTGGTATCTGCAATAAAAATGAAAAAGGCCCAGCAGGTTGCCATAGACGGACGACCTTATCAAACTGAAATTGAAAATATAATTCGCGCCGTCAGTCCGAAGATAGATCCGTCTCTTTCACCGTTGATTGCTTTTCCTGAAGATAAAATAGAGAGAAAAAACCTGGCCATTGTTGTTGCCAGTAACAAAGGTCTTTGCGGAAGTTTTAATTTTAATTTATTGCGTTTTATTGTGAAAAATACCGATTTTAAAAATACCGATTTTATTATTGTTGGGAAGAAAGCTAACTTGTTGAGTAAATTTTCTGCAAATATTATGGCCGACTATTCTTCTAATGTTCCACTGAATAATGTTTCTGCTCTTTTTGAATTTGCTTTGAATAAATATTTAGATAGAACTTACAAAAAGATTGAACTTTACCATAATCTGTTTGTATCGACCATTCAATCTAATCCAGTCGTCACAACTTTATTACCAATAAAAATGGAGTTAGGTCAAGAAAAAACTTCCGAATATTTAATTGAACCAAATCCAAAAAAGATTATTGATTCATTGCTGCGAAGTTTTGTCGAAGAAAAATTAAGATTTGCTTTAATTCAAAGCGAGGCCGGAGAACATTCTCTGAGAATGATGGCCATGAAAAATGCTACTGACAATGCAACCGACGTAATTTACAACCTAACTATGGTTAGAAATAAAATCAGACAGGAAAAAATTACCAGTGAATTACTGGATATGGTGACAGCCAAAGAGTCAGTCGAGTCAAATTAATTATTAAAAATTTTAAATCAAATTATGAACGTAGGCCAAATTGTTTCGATCAGAGGTGTGGTTGTTGATATTAAATTTAAGGAAAATGAAACACCAAAAATTTACGATGCACTCTTTATTGAGGAAAAAAAATTGGACAAAATTGTTCTTGAAGTTGAGGCGATTCTTGGAGAGGGTTTGGTACGTGCAGTTGCTTTGGCTAACGTCTTTGGATTAAGCCGCGGAATGAAAGTCTCAAATACCGGTAAACCAATTACCGTTCCAACAGGAGAAGCAACACAGGGCCGAATTATGAATGTACTGGGTGAACCGGTCGACGAATTGGGACCAATTAAATCTAAATTCAGTTCTTCTATCCATGCTTCTCCGCCAAAATTAGTCGAGCAATCCGTGAACCAAGAAATTTTTGAAACTGGAATTAAAGTCATCGATTTGATTGCCCCATTTATCAAGGGTGGAAAAGTGGCTATCTTTGGAGGAGCGGGAGTCGGCAAAACTGTTTTGATTCAGGAAATGATTCATAATGTTGCTAAAAATCATCACGGTGTTTCTGTATTTACCGGAGTCGGAGAAAGAACGCGAGAAGGAAATGACCTTTGGCTGGAAATGAAAGAAACTAAAGTATTAAAAAATACATCATTAGTTTTCGGGCAAATGAATGAGCCGCCTGGAAACAGACTTCGCGTCGCCTTAACCGGAGTAACCATGGCTGAATATTTTCGAGATCAGAAAAACATGGATGTTCTGCTTTTTATTGACAACATCTTCCGTTTTGCTCAAGCGGGAAGTGAGGTTTCCGCGCTCCTTGGTAGAATTCCATCAGCCGTAGGTTATCAGCCAACTTTAGCATCAGAAATGGCCGCCTTGCAGGAAAGAATTACATCAACCAATAAAGGTTCCATCACATCAATTCAGGCGGTTTACGTACCGGCCGATGATTATACCGATCCGGCGCCAGTGGCGACCTTTTCCCACGTTGACGCTTCAATTACGCTTGAGCGAGCTTTATCTGAACAAGGTCTTTATCCAGCCATTGATCCATTAACTTCATCTTCACGAGCTCTTGATATCGATATTGTTGGAGAGGAACATTATCAGGTAACTCGCAATGTCTTAAAGACTTTGCAGAGGTATAAGGATCTTCAGGATATTATTGCCATCCTTGGAATGGAAGAACTGTCTGAAATAGATAAACTGACAGTCTCCCGAGCCCGAAAAATTCAAAGATTTTTAACCCAGCCGATGTTCGTTGCCGAGCCTTTCACGGGAAGAGCCGGCAAATACGTCCCTGTTGCCGAAACCGTCCGGGGATTTAAAGAAATTTTAGAAGGCAAACACGATAGCAAGTCAGAAATGAATTTTTATATGGTGGGAGGGATAGAAGAAGTAAAGTAAATTAACCTAATTATTCTAATTGTTCTAATTGATCTAA